>JABLTM010048591.1_pt1 | contig 11151 bp, 6 predicted proteins | sample 7160121 | NCBI WGS metagenome assembly JABLTM01 (sample SAMN14651224, study PRJNA627086) | human gut metagenome | isolation source: feces | host: Homo sapiens | reverse complement strand
GCTATACTTTTGCCTTCTCCCTCGGGGGAAGGTGCCGCCGCAGCGGCGGATGAGGGGCGGCTTATCCTGTACAGCCCTCTCACCGCATCTTATTCTTAATGCTTCTCACATGCCGGTTTACCGTCCTCTCACAGCAGTTCAACTCGGCTGCGATCTCGGCATTGCGCCGCCCGTGCCGCCGCATGTCCAACACTTCCCGCTCATCGTCCGTCAGGCTGAATACAAGCTCGTCATACTCTGCCCGGTTCATGCAAAAATCAAACTTCATACAGCACCTCAAAACGGGTTTTTCTTGCCCCACTGCTTGTTGGTTTTCGCCAGATACGCGCGCCGCATCTCGTTCGTCAGGTCCATTTCCTTTAAACGCGCTACAGCTTCGGCCTTATCGGCTTTGCCGTTGCCGTTCGTGTCGGGGATGGTAGCGCGGTAGTTTACCCAGTCGCGCAGCGCATCTGCGCCGTAGCTCTGGTAAATCTCTGCGCCGGCCTTGTCGGCATAGCTGCCGCCCTTTTCCGGGTACTTGCCGTTCTTGTCCTTCTTGTAGTACGCTGCCAGATACGCCCTTGCAAAGTCGTCTCCGCTCAGGCCGTATTTCTGCATACCGTAACCGACTGTAAACTTGTCCGGTGTCTGCCCATCGTCCAGCGTCTTTGCCACAGTACTGTAAGCCTGCATGTAGGCGGTGACCGCCTTGTCTCCGGCAAGGTTGCTGATGTTGTGCACAGTGCTGTCATCGTCAGTGCTGTCTACAAAGTTGCTTACTGCATCATCACCGAACTGCGAGTAGAGCGTATTCCATGTCTCCACGGTGTTCAGGTCGGCATTGTCATTGCCGCTCGTCTCCCGCTTTTCATCGCGCACAAGGTCAGTGGCGTTCTTCATAAGCACATACTGGCTGAATCCTTCCGCGCCGCCGTTCCGGTATGCCTCGTACTCCTTCGCGTTCACACCGCTCACACCGTCACCCACAGCGGCCACGCCACCGGCGGTCTTGGCTACCGTGTAGGCATCCTGCACAAGTGCGCTCTGCTGGTCTTCCGGCAGCTGCAAAAACATACTGTTCTGCCGCAGCTCGTCAATCAGGTCATAGGCCGTCTGCCCGCTTGTCTTGGCGTACTCGGTCTTTTCCTCCGGGGTCATGTAATACCCTTCGCCGTCCACCTTGATTGTGCTGCTTGCCTTCTCCGGCAAGACATGGCTGTCGTCCGTGCTGCCGTACAGTTCTTGCAGATACTCATCAACCGGGGTAATGTTTTCGGCGCTCACATAACCGGGGCTAAGCATGTTGTACGCACCGCGCAGGAACATCCCTTTCGCTGAATCGTCCGTCCCGTCAAGACTCGCCTCTTCGCGGCCCCACTGGTCAATGTACGGCTCGTTGTTCATGCTTAAGCCGGGGATTTTGTTCTCCATCTTGCGGATATTGTACCCAATATCCCGTTCGGTCTTTGTGTCGCCGCCGCCATAGGTGGAACGGCGCAGCGGGTCAATGGTTCTAGCAATTTGACCAAGCGCGGTTGGTACATACTGCTGTGCGTAACTTCCCAGCGTTCCAGTGATAAGCGTGCCAAGTTTGTCGTCGGAATCTGCATAGCTCACGCTGTTTAGCGTATCATTCAGCCCTTGCAGCATTGTGGTATCCAGAATTGGGTTCCCGATTTTTCGCGCAGAGTCAAGAAATTTTGTAACGCTAAGGCCACCGTTCTGCCATTCATTGGCAATCTCGGCACCCATCAAAAGCGGTACGCTTGCGGGGCTAGCCCAATCAATGGTGTACGTTCCTTTACCGGGAATATTGATGGAATATTCCTGCTTGCCGGTCATCTCATTAAACGCATCGGCGCGGTCATCTCCACTCTTGCTGCCGTTCAGCAGTCCGTTATAAGCAAGGATGCCGCCTATGCCCATCAATGCTGTGCCGGTCAGCCCTTTGGCCGCAGCATCAATTACATCTGCCTTGCTTGCACCCGCGGCATAGCGATAAGCAGCTTCTACTGTACCGCCTACAATATTGTATTCCATTGCATTTTTGGCAATGTTCAGCGGGGTTTTCTTGAACGGTAAAACGCCTTCGCTCACCGCCCATAGTATTTTTCCACCGACTCCGTGCCCTTTAATATCATTCTGATAATTTTTCAGTGCAGTGGAAAGGAAGTTATCTTCGTGGAATGTGGCCTCTTTTGCATCGCGCAAAGCTGTTGCAGCAGCATCCACAAGTGCCTGCTTGCTTTTTGCATCGGTTGCTGTAAAAACGCTGCTGTCATAGCCACGCGCTTTCAGCTGGCTTGCCATTGCATTGCCAAACGCCGAAGTAAGGAAAATATTATCCTCTTTTTCCAGCAAAGCACTGTTGATGTCAGCTGCTTTCTGGATTATCTTCCCGGGTTTGCTTGTAAACGTATCCTGCGCGGCACGCAGCCCGCTTTCCGCATTGAACTTGCCGTCATTGTACAAAACAGAATACATTTTGTTCTGCCCGTACTCTTTGGCAAGGTCTACCATCTTGCGGCCATCGGCTGTAAGGGTTGTTCCAACGGCTTTTGTTCGTTGGTCTTTCGGCAAAGCAAGCTGCATCACGCCGGAAACATTGTCTTTGGCGCGGGTTACAACGCCCATCGATACGTTACCAAGCACATTTCTTGCGTGGGTTCTGGTATTTCCCAGCATGGAAAGATAGCGGATACTTTCCATCTTGTCGCCAAATGCTTTGGAAGGCAAATATTTGGCAAGCCGCTTATATGCGTCCATTTCCTTTTCGTAGCGTGCTTTGCTGTCAGGCATATCGGCCATTTCGGCAAATGCGTTTTTTACATAGTCGTAATCTTCCTGGCTTAAATTCTCAATGCCGAGAGATTTACGCGCCATTGCATTAAACACATCATCTGCATTGCCTCCGGCAAGGATGCTGGCAGCCGCAGATTTTGCCTGCTCATCGGTGGCCTTGATACCTTTTGTATCCGCCATTCTTTTGATGCGCATGGCAAGGTCATCCATCTGTGCGTTTAGTGGATTATCTCCTACATCAATGCCCTGTGCCTTCAAAAAAGCGGTAAATTCTTCGTCTTGCGGCCCGGACTTCGCCATTTCTACAACGTCTGATGCCAAAGATTCCAGTTGCTTGCCGTCTCTCGTTTCCGCAAAATCATTTACTTTTCTTTGCGTGATTTGTTCAAACTTGCGGATGGGAGTGTACTCGTCAATTTGCGCCCAGCGCCCCGCACTCAATGCTTGGGCATTTTTGCTCTGCCCGGCGCTGACAGCGCGGTTCAGGTTTTCGATTTGTGCCTGCACCAACTGTGCATCTGCGCTGCCTTTTTCGTAGCTGTTCATCATGTTTTGCAGCTGGTCGGCAGCATAATAGCCGCGATATACGTCGCTGGCATCAAAATTTCCGTCAGCTGATTTTCGGGCCAATTCATCCGCAACCGTGCGCCCGGCGCTCAAAATATCGCCGTTCTGCTGTACCAACAAATCAAAATCCTGTTTGGCGGTATCCTTACCTTCTGCCCTGCTGTATACGGTATGAGTCTGTTGCCCGATACCTGCTGATGCGGCCTCGTCCGCATCAATTTTGCCGCCCATCGTACGCTGGTTCGCGTAGTCCTGGTTCAGAACTTCATTGCGGTTATATTGCGTACTTTCCGCGCCAACAGCATTTGCGGGCACACTATCACTGCCGTTCAGCGGGCGGGCCGCAACGCTCTGTGCCCTACTGTCCTGCAAGGAAGCGGCGGCATCCGCCGTGTCAGTGCCGCCAAACATCCTGTCGTAAACACGGCGGGTGTAGTCCGGCATATTGCTGTCAAAGCCCTGCACCTCAAGCCAGTCCGCAAAGTCCTCCGTGCCAGCCTGCCGCCCGGTGGGGCCGTCCAGAATCATGTCACGATAATAGTCTGCCGTCGCAGCCGCCTGGTCGGTATCCACCAAAGCCCCGCGGTTGCTGGCCGCTACAGCGGAAAGCAGGTCATCCACGCCGGAACCGCTCACACCGGTCCCCATGTCGGCAAGCTCCATCAGGGCAGTGTCATACGGTAAACCACTCGTGGTAGAAAAATTTGTCCCGTTCTGGAAGTTGTACTGCTGGATGTTCTTCAAGCCGCTGGTATACAAAATATCCCCCGCCGCCTGCTCGTCCAGACGGATGGGGGTGCTTTTAAAGTAATCCCGCAGCGTTGCCGTCGCCTCGTCCACAGGCTCCGCAAAATCGCTGTCCTTCACAATGCCAAGGGCAATGTCCTTTGCTTCGTCTGCCATGCTCTCACGCGTCGCGCCGCTCTGCATACGGCTGTACAAATCTTCAATGCGGCGGGTATAAACGCTACGTCTGTCCTTGCCGGTTATTGACCTTGCCCATTCAGCCACCGTTCCAGCGTCCTGCGCATCAGGGCCTTGTACTCCTCGTCCGTTGCCGTTCGCGGTGCTACCAAGCCCTGCTGTACCAGTCTGTCCAACAAGCCCGCTTCCACCTCCTCCGGGTTGCGGTTCATAGCCTGCGCCAGTGTCAGCGTTGAGGGGAACGTCTGCTCGAACGCCTGCTCCCAGGTTGTCATTCTGAACACCTCCATTTACTTCATTGTAGCCCGCGGCGCGCTGCGCGTCAATCGGCAAACTGTCCGTATTTTGCAACGCAAGTTTAGTTTCATCGCCAATCTCCTGCTGACGCTGCAACACGGCGCGGCGAAGCTGTTCAGCCTCTTTTTCCTGCGCGCCGTTCAAGTTGACCTGCCCGCGCAGTTCATCCAGCGTATTCAATGCGCTGCGGTTGGCTGCGTCTGGCGTGTTCATCTGCTGTATCTGTGCGGCAAGCCCGGTTGTGCCGTTGGCTTCCGGCTGCACAATGTTTCTTGCCGGTGCGGCGCTCTGTGCGTCCTGCACGGCATTGTCAGCTTGTTTCAAGATATACGGCGCGGCATCGTCTGCCTGCTTCAAAGCGTCCTGTGCGGCATCCCCTGCCGTGCCTTTCAGCCTGTTGAACAACGCCCCGCCGATTTCCGGCAGCGCGTTCATCGCCACATTGCCTACAATGTTCTTTGCAGTGTTGCCCGCAATCTCTCCGGCACTCTTGCCCTCGCTCACATCGTTCACAAGGCTCGGCAGGGTGTCCAGTGCAAGGTCTGCTGTCGTGTCGGTCAAAATGCGTCCCAGTGCATCACCGGCACCAGCGCCCAGTACATCCCCCAATACAGGGATTTTCTGTGCCTGCCCCACAACGGCATTGCCCGCCTTGCCCATCGTCTGCGCAAGTGGTGTGCCCGCCATAGCAGTGTTGAACAGGTCGTACTGCATTCCCTTGCCGACAAGCGTGCCTGCTGCCGCCGCCAGCGGGTCATAGCTCTTTGCACCCTCAATCGCATTGCTAAGCTTCGGCAGCTCGGCACCGGTCTCATTCGCAATGTCCGTCAGCTTATCCACACTCTTTGTCAAAAACGGCACACTGTCATACAACCCGGCTGTAAAGGCCTGCGCAGTCTGCCCGGCACCGTTCATCTGTGCTTTTCCGCGCAAGGCGCTGTTCTGGTTCAGCTCGGCATTCATGGCAGCCGTCTTTTTCGCGTAGTCCTCTTGGCTCAGGCCCTCTTTGTTTGCGGCAGTCTCAAACACCCGCTTCAAGCCGCTAAAGCCGGTGTTCTTCGTGCTTTTTTCGTACTGGTTTACCGCCGCCACTTCGGCACTCGTCAGCTTGCGTCCCGGGGCGGCCAGCTCGGCGCGGTAATCCGCATCGGTCTGCAGCTTTTTAAGCGCAGCGGCAATGTCTTCCTGCTGGCTCTTGTAGTCGTTGCGCTTGTCCTTTGCAACCTGCGTCTCTGCCGCGCTGGGGGGCACTTCCTGCGGCGGCGTAACTGCTGCCGATAACTTTTCCGCCCCGCGTCACAGCGCGGCTCTGGGCGGGCTGTGCGGCGCTCACGAGACCTGTCCCGTTTCGCTCAGCATAACTCTTTGCAGCAGTCGTGCGCGCACCAGCTTTCTTCGATTCCAGATACTTCTCCTGCGCGCTCTTTTCCTTTTCGCTATTTGGCTTGGGTTTTCCCGTGTCCCCTGCTTTCGGCTTGCTGCCAGTCGTACTGCCTGTCGTGCCGCCAGTGCTTGCGCCACCGCCGAACAGCGAATCCAGCGATGCCGCACTTTCCGTGTCGCTGCCCGTGCCGGTGGTACTGCCGCCCTTGCCGGAGGATTTCCCGCTGGATTTTGCAGCCTTCGCCGCTTTCTTCGCCGCATACTGCTGCGCCTTTTGCTGCTGCTGGTACAAATCGTTTGCCGCGTCAAACTTTGCCTGCGCCAGTTTCATCTGCCGGTTCAAAATATCGTTGTTCAGGCTGTTTTCAAGGCTTGCACCCTGCACAATGTTGTTCAGCGTCTCGGTGTAGCTGTTATGCAGCACAGGCAGCGTCTTGTCAGTGGCGTTCATGATGGCACTGCCCTGCTGCTGTGCTTTCCTCGTTGTGCCGCGGCCAGTGCTAACATTGCTGGCCTGCGCCGTCTGGTATCGGTTCAAATACGCATTCAGCAACGCATCTTCACGACCATTCACTTTCGCCATAGCTCAAGTCCTCCAAATCCCCAAGCCTTCCCCCCAAGGGGGAAGGTGGCCCCGCAGGGCCGGATGAGGGGCGGCTTGCCCTTTACCGCCCCATTCCCTTATTCGTAACTGTACTCCCACTGCCCGGTTGTCGTGTTGAATCTCTGGCGTAGCTGCGGCATGCTGGCTGCCATGTTTGCGTAACCCTGCATTAGGCTGACAAGATTGTTCGTGTTGTTTGCTGTCAGGTTCGCAAGGTCCGTCTGATACTGGCTTAAATCCGCTGCATCGCCGCTGGCTCGCTGGTTTTCCAGCTGTGCCATGTTGTTCTGATAGGTGTTCGCAAGGCTTGCCAGCTGGTTTTGCCGCTCGGTTTCCAGCGCGTTGCGGCTGTTGTTGTAGTTGTTCAGCATACCGGCTGTCGTGGTCTCGCTTGCACCGCCGTTCAGTCCCTGCGCACTAAGCTGCTGCGCAAGGTTGCGCTGCTGCAACATGCGGTTAATGTACGCCTGCTGCAGGGCGTTGTCTGTGGCGCGGTTCAGCTCGCCCTGCCCGTACTCGTAGTTGGCTTTCTGCTGAGCGGCACTGCGCTGGTAGGCTTCCTCACGCGCTCTGCGCTGTGCCTCCTGCGCTGCGCGCATCTGCTCTTCTGCCCTGCTCTGTGCCTCTGCCGCCGCCTGCTGTGCGGCCTGCATCGCGCTCTGCATCTGGCTGATATAGCTGTTCATGTAGTTGCTGCTCTGTGCCGGTGCGCTGTAGCTTGCCGCCGCGCTCCCGCCGCCAGAGCTTCTGCCAGAGCCGCCGCCAGTGTAGCCGCCGCCAGCGCCGGCGCTGGGTGTCGTGTTCCTTTTTGCCGGGACCGGCAACGGCGTTCCGCCACCGGTCACTTTTGCAAAATTGTTGTACAGTGGGCCCATTGCTCCCGCAGCACCTTGTCCATTGTTTTTTTTGATAACTGGTGCCGGATACGTTTTTTTGATGGTATTCGGCAGCCCTCCGCCATAGTTCATAGTGTCACCCCTTCTTCTCGCTCTGCGTGCCAAAATAAAAGGCCACGACCATCGTCACAATGGTCATGACCGTGTCAGGCTGTAATTTCTCCCGCAGCGCCAAAGCCGCAAACACTGCAACGACAACCAGCGTCACAATGGTTTTTACCTTGAAAAGCGCGGCAATGTTTTTCAAAAAATCGCCCATTTATATGCACTCCCTTTCAGCCAATCAGATGATTTTGCAAAGCTTCCTTTGCCTTTTGCATCTGGTCAATGTTGTTCCCATCCAGATTGTGGTCAAGCAGGGCAAGCAATGCCTGCATGGTCACATGCTGCCCCTCGTCCATGCGGTCAAGCCGCAATTTGTCTTTTTTCAAGAATCCCTCCATGGCGTTCACCCGCTCTTCAAGCTTGGTAATGCGTTTGTCCTGGTCGGTCTTCGGCTTTTTTACGGCAGTGATTACTTTGCTGATGGCAACGCCCCCGGCATACAGTCCGGCAGCAGCACCCGCCGCGTAAATTAAAAACGCCCAGGCCTCCGCAAGTGTAAACGAAAATACATGCTGCATCGGCATCACACCTCCACGTATTTTGCATGATACGCCTTGTCGTTGTCCAGCCCGTACTTCTTGGCGATGAGGTAGAACTCCATCGCCGCAGCGTTCGGCAGGACGACGTGATCCAGCCATACCTCCTGATGCGTCTGCGCGGCGGGCTTGTCCACCGCCGCCTTATCAAAGCGCGTAAGGTTGAACTGGTTCACGACGGCCAGAAGACTTGCGGTATACGTCGGGCTGGTGGCCCAGCCATCGGCCCGGATGTACTCGCACGCCTTGTTGATGTCGGTACAGCCGACAAGGTTCGAGTAGCGCGGCATGGTCGTCAGCTTCTTGATGTAGTCCTCTACACAGGCGACCATCGTATCGTAGGCGCGGAAGCCCGCCGTGATGGTGATGTACTTGCTGCCGTCCCACTCCTTCGTGGCCTTGTTGTACACTCTGCCGCTCCAATTGCTGGCCTTGATGCCGAACAGGTTGTTTGCCTGCACGGCCAGTTCGCTTGTGCCGTAGGCGCTTTCCAAACAGGCTTGTGCAATGCACAGCGACGGCAGAAGATGCGCGTTCAGGCAGCGGCTCTGGCACTTCTCGGCCATGACGTCAATGAACGTCTGCTCCTGCGTCTTGGCGGGCGCAGCGTCGGCCACGTCGCCCTTCAAGCGCTTCGTGACCTGTGCCGCAATGTCCGGGAACTTGCTTTTCAGATACGGCCCGGGGCAAGCGGTAGCCGCGTAGAAGCAGTGCATCGTGAGCGAACCGTTCTTGTCGCCGGTGTAGATCAGCTCCTTGATGCCGTTGCGGCGGCAAATGTCGGTGCAGAGGTCGAGCAGCGCCGCATAGGCCTTGTCGCTGATGTGCCAGTCCGGCGCACCGCCGTCGTTGGCGACTTCGATAGTAATGGCCCGCTGGTCGTTCCACGGGCTGGAACTGCACCACGACCTGTCCGCCTCGTGGCAGAACAGCCCGATACGCCCGCTGGATTCGATGGCGTAGTTTGCGCTCATCTGGCGGGATGCTTTGCCAACGATAGAGCCGAAAGATTCAAGCGTCGTGTTACCAGCCATGTGATGAACGGTAATCTTGCTGATGGGCTGGCTCCGGGGCCGGTTGCAGTTTGGGCTGATGGCCGTGTAAACGGCCAGTGCAGAATCACTCATTCTCGTCCTCTCCCTTCCCGTTCGACAGCTCCTCGTCCATTTCGGGCGACAGGATCATTTCATCCTTCATTGGTTTCACTCTCCTTTTCGTTGGTGTCGTTTTCTTCGTTGGTTGTATTTTCAGCGCCGTCAACCTCCGGCACATCCGGCGTCTCCGTAACCTCGTCTGCGCTCTCTCTCGCATCCACCGCATCATAATACGCCTGCGCCAGCGCTTCCACCTCTGCAATGTCCGCCTCATCCAGCAGGCCGTTGTCGTAGTGCGTGTATGCTTTGTCAAGCCAAAATGCAACGTCACGTCCTGCTGCAATCTCTCGCTTGATGCTGCGCAGCGTTAAGTCGTGCCGCGCTTTACTCTTGATAGCCATTTTATTACTCCTTTCAGTTAATGGAAGCAACCGCTGCTTCCAAATCCTCAATGCGTTTAATGGGGTCTGCGCGTCCCGTCACAGTCACGCTGTCGGCATCGGTAAGAACGGTATTTGCACCCGCAAGCGCGGGGATGGGCTGTGCGCCTGTCGCGGTGAAGGGCACAGGCTCTGTCAGATTGTAGTATACTTGCACAGGGCTTCCTGCAACATACTGGGCGACGAGGTAAGCATTTAAGGCATTAGCATCTGGAAAATACTTGCTCATAAGTTGTGTTGTTGTGTAAAGATACTTTCCCCTCGAATTCCCACCAAAAGTATTAGCAGGAAAATGACTACAAGTTGTATCATAGCTATCGGCTATACCGGGTGCTGAATTTTGTGGTAGATTCCAATATCTATCATGCTGTGTAAACTTGTTGGTTGTCCCGTCCAGCGTCAGCGTTTTCCTCGTCTCTTTTCCATCTCCCGTCACCGCGTCCACCTCACCGCTATACACGGTTTCAGGCATGTTGAGCGTAATCACTTGATTATCCTCCTGCCTGGTAATCGTCACGCTGTCCCTGCCCTTGATAGGACGAATGTTTGCGTAAGGTGAATAGGCCGTTGCAGTCGCGCCTTTCTCTATCTGCGGTTTTGCCGAAACATTATCCAGTGTGCCAGAGGCGGCAAAAAACAAGGTGGCATTTTGTATGTCATTCTCTACGGTAAACGTATGTGGCCGTCCAACAGCTTGCGTGGCAATCGTAGCACCGTCTGCATCTTTATTGAGAATTGTTATACGGAAATGAGACATTTCGCTAATCGTGTATGTACCTGCAGGAAGTAAAAAATTATCAGAGTTGTAGTATGTAGATCCACTTGCCGTTCCGTTTGCTGTTACGATGCCATCGGGGGTTATTGTCCACGTCACTCCATAGCTCATGGCTTTTTCTGGCATCCATGCAGGATTAAACAGGTTCTTACCGCCACCTGCCGGATACGGCGTTCCCGTGCCTTCCTGCACCGGCTCCCAGCTGGCCTTTACCCCCAGCGGGTATCCCGCAACGGGGTAGCACACAACAGGGTTGCCGCTTTCTTCCAGCGGCGGGAAGAGCATATCAATGATGTGCTTGCTGCTCCACGGCTTGTCGCCAATGGTGCTGTCATCGGGCGTGATATTTGCCACCTGCTGTTTCAGCTCGGCCACCGCCGCCGTGTTCGCCACCACGTTCTCCACGCTTTCGGCCAGCGTGTTCGCGCTCTGCTTGGCGTTTTCCTCGGACTTCGCCGCAGCCTCGGCACTTCCCGCCGCCGCATCCCGGGCAGCCTCCGCGCCCTGCTGTGCGGTCTGGGCATCGTCCCGGGCCTTCTCGGCAGCGTTCTGGGCATCCTGCGCCGTCTTGGCCGCCGTCTGCGCAGCAGTCTGTGCCTTTACCGCATCGTCCCTGGCAGCCGCCGCAGCAGCCTGTGCCTCCTGCGCAGCCTGTGCGGCAGTCTCCGCCGCCGCTTTACTGGCCGCCGCGTCGCTGGCGCTCTGGCCCGCATAGTTAGCGGCAGCAGCCGCATTCTCCGCCGCCT
>JABLTM010041287.1_pt1 | contig 11154 bp, 10 predicted proteins | sample 7160121 | NCBI WGS metagenome assembly JABLTM01 (sample SAMN14651224, study PRJNA627086) | human gut metagenome | isolation source: feces | host: Homo sapiens | reverse complement strand
TTCGGTTGTCAGCCTCCTGCCAGCTTGCGGTAGGCGTTCAGCACCTGATAGGCCGGGATGCTGCTGCCCGGGGCAAATTGACTTGTACCAAGCAATGGATGCTGTTATTTTGAAATCGCTCAAGGCGGGAGATGAAATAACGAAGCTGTTTGGCGACGATGCCATGAAGACTGGCATAAAGTCGTACACGAGCCACATGACCGGAAAGGAAAAAGGGATTCACTATTATAAGGACACAGGTGCCCTTAAAGATGATGGTTACACCGGCGACCCTGTCCGAGTGGCGTTTATGTTCTATACCTCAACTACAAAACCCGGCTCCACCACCCCCATGCCCGGGCCGAGCCTTACCCCGGCGAAGAAAGCCCTGACCCTGCGCTACCATGCAAATTTTGATCCGACAGAGGAACTTGCGCTTGACCTTGACCCCGACCCCCTGCTGGAGGATATGGACGATACCTTTGGTTTTGACCCCGACCCCCTGCCGGAGGACGTAGACGATGCCCTTGAGGAAGCGGTAAAGACCGTGCGCTACCAGCCCGGCGAGGATGTTGTGCTGCGCAACTGTATGTTTAAGCGCGGCGGCTACGTTTTTGTGGGCTGGAACACAGAACCGGACGGCACAGGCAGACTGTACAGGGTAAACGGCGTGCCCGTGACCGACTGGGCAGATGGCGATACGGTAGACCTTTACGCCCAGTGGAAAAAGCCCGAACACCTGAAGCCTGTGGTAGACAACGAACCCTTTGTCCCGACTGACCCCGATACCCCGCCGGAGCGGGTAGACGATGGTTTTGACGCTGACTTTGGCGCAGACCCTGACCCCTTGCCGGAGGGCATGGATGATGCCTTTGGCGTAGACCCCGCCGCCCAGCCGGAGGCGCTGGACGATGCCTTTGGCATAGACCCCGACCCCCTGCCGGAGGAACTGGACGACGCCTTTGGCGTGTAGACCCCGACCCGGCAGAAGAACCGTAACAAAAGCCCCTTGGCGCGGCAGCGCCAAGGGGCTTTTTGCCGCCGCGCGGGCAGAAATGTGAAAAAAACTACACTTCCTTCTTTATTTTGTCATAACTGTCCCGTATAATAGAAGAGTAAGAGACTGCCAAAACGCCCGGAAGGGCTGCAAATACAACAAAAACCTGCATAAAAGGGGAGGAAATACCTATGGCAAACGAAAAGATCCTTGTGGTGGACGACGACGCCAACATCTGCGAGCTGCTGCGGCTGTACCTGACCAAGGAGGGCTATCAGGTCACGGTGGCAAACGATGGCGAAGAAGGACTGGAAAAGTTCAACGCGGTCAAGCCGGATATGGTGCTGCTGGACGTGATGATGCCCCGCATGGACGGTCTTGAGGTCTGCCGCCGCATCCGCAAGGCGGGCAACACCCCGGTGATGATGCTTACCGCCAAGGGCGAGACCTTTGACAAGGTGCTGGGTCTGGAGCTGGGCGCAGACGATTACATGGTCAAGCCCTTTGACGCAAAAGAGGTGGTGGCACGCATCAAGGCGGTGCTGCGCCGCTGCCAGACTACCTCCGCTGCCGCCGAGAGTACCGAGGGCGTCATCGAGTTCGACAACCTGCGGCTGGATATGAACAGCTACGAGCTGCGGGTCAAGGGCAAGGTGGTGGAAGCTCCTCCCAAGGAGCTGGAACTGCTCAACTGTCTGGCTTCCCACCCCAACCGCGTGTACACCCGCGACCAGCTGCTGGACGAGGTGTGGGGCTTTGAGTATTACGGCGACAGCCGCACCATTGATGTCCACGTCAAGCGTCTGCGCGAAAAGCTGGCCGGGGCTTCCGATAAGTGGGAGCTGAAAACCGTCTGGGGCGTGGGCTATAAGTTCGAGGTGCGTCAGTAATGCGTAAAAGTATCTCCACGGCCTTTTTCTCCATGGTGTCCACCCTGATGGTGCTGGGCATCGTGCTGATGGGCTGCTCGGAGTGGGTGCTGTTCAAGAATTATTTTGCGAAGGATCGCTACGAAACGCTGGATCAGGTGGTAAACGTTGCCAAGCGCACCGCGGAGTATCTGGTAAACAGCGAGACCATGCCGCAGGGTGCAGAGCTGGACGCTTTGAACACCAAACTGGAGATCATCGGCGAGAGCGCCGAGGCCTATCTGTTTTTCACCGACCGGCAGGGCAATGTGCTCATCGCCTCCGACCCGGACAAGCTTACTACCACCACCGTGCCGCTGGATATCTGCCAGCGCGCCAACGCAGTGGCTGACCCGGACGCCCGGCACTACCACGCTTTCGGCGATTTGGGCGGTGCCCTGACCGAAAAAAGCTATATCGCGGCGGTGGAGACCATCGACGACCAGAGCCTGTTCAGCGGCTGGCTGTTTTTGTGCTCCTCCGGCGCGCAGCTCACCGACTTTAAACAGCAGTTCTGGTCCAACTTCCTCATGTCTGCCTGCGTGATGCTGCTGTGCGCCAGCGTGCTGACCCGCCTGCTGATGCGTCAGCTCACCGACCCGCTGCAAAAGGTCACCGATGCCGCCCAGCGCTTTGGCGGCGGCGACCTCTCTGTCCGCGTGGAGGGCGTGGAGGGTGATGGCGAGGTGGCAGACCTTGCCCGCACCTTCAACCAGATGGCGGAGAACATCCAGTCCAACGATAACTCCCGGGGACAGTTCATGGGCAACATCGCCCACGAACTGCGCACCCCCATGACCACCATCAAGGGCTTTGTGGACGGCATTCTGGACGGCACCATCCCGCCCGAGATGCAGAACCACTACCTGCAGCTGGTCAGCGAGGAGACCGGGCGTCTGGCGCGGCTCATCCAGAATATGCTGGATCTCTCCAAGCTGGAAAGCGGCGAGTATCAGGTGAACGCCCGGATGTTCAATATCTGGGAGACCCTGACCGGCGTGGCACTGGCGGCAGAGCAGCGCATCAACGATGGCATGATCGAGCTGGAAGGCCTGACCATGGATGAAAAGGTGCTGGTCTACGCCGACCCTGACCTGATCCATCAGGTGGCGTATAATTTGCTGGACAACGCCATCAAGTTCACCCCGGCGGGCGGCACCATCCGCTTCAGCGTGGAAAAGCTGGGCCCCGAGGCCGAGATCTCCATCTGGAACTCCGGGCAGGGCATCAGCCCGGAGGCGCTGCCCTATGTGTTCGAGCGGTTCTATAAAGAGGACCGCTCCCGCGGTCTGCACGCCCGCGGCTCCGGTTTGGGACTGAACATCTGCAAGGTGCTGGTCAATCTGGCCGGCGGGCAGATCCGCGTGGAGAGTCAGCAGGGCGAGTGGTGCCGCTTTGTGTTCACCCTGCCCACCTGTTCCCCCAATCCTGGCGGCATGAAGCGCCTGCCGGACGCCGCCGGGCAGCCCGGCGCAGTGGAGGAACCCGCCAGCATGAAGCCGGTAGAATAAGACCCCGCAGCCAGACTGCCCCGCCCGGGCGGTCTGGCTGCTTTGGCGTTGTTGGAATAAAAATTCTGCTTACCGCTGTGACCCCCTCTTGTGAAAATGCGTTTGTCGCACTCCGCAGAGTGCGACAAACGCGGAATTAAAAATCTATTTTCCGCTGAATATGGCCAGAGCAACGCGGAGGCCATTCCAAATCGTCCTGCTTCAAAGAAAGCTGCTGCAAAATGGCAAGCCTTCGGCGGCAGCTGCGCGGCACATGGAGATGCTGCCGCGCAATGGACTTTTTGCGCCATTTACGACTTTTCGGTGAAAAAAACGGCTGCGGGTTTGATTTTTTGGCCGTTTTCATGTAAACTAAAAGATAACCATGCCCGCGTATTTTTTGCCCGGCAGAACCCTGCAAAACGCGCAACACATGGGATAAAAATTGCTAAAAATAACGGAGCGTAATGAAATATTATGGCCATCGTAAGTCCTTCGATTCTTTCTGCTGATTTTGGCAAGCTGGGTGCAGACTGCCGCATGGTGCTGGATGCCGGCGCACAGATGCTGCACTACGACGTGATGGACGGGCATTTTGTGCCCAACATCAGCTTTGGCGTGCCGGTGCTCAAAAGCCTGCACAAGGCGCTGCCGGATGCCTTTTATGACGTGCATCTGATGATCAGCCACCCGCTGCAATACGCCGAGCCCTTTATCAAGGCTGGTGCTACCCTGTATAATTTCCATCTGGAGTGCGAAGATGATATTCAGGCCACCATTGATGCCGTCCGTGCGCTGGGCTGCAAGGTGGGTCTGACCATTAAGCCCGGCACCCCGGCCGAGGCGCTGGCACCGTGGCTGGACCAGCTGGATCTGGTGCTGGTGATGAGCGTGGAGCCCGGCTTCGGCGGGCAGAAGTTCATGCCCTCGGCGCTGGACAAGCTCCGCTGGCTCAAGGCAGAGCGGGAAGCACGCGGCCTTTCCTACCTGCTGGAGGTGGACGGCGGCGTGGATGCCGCCACCGCACCCCTGTGCGTAGAAGCCGGTGCCGACGTGCTGGTGGCAGGCAGTGCCGTGTTCGGCGCCGCCGACCCTGCTGCGGCTGTGGGCGCACTGGCCAGCCTGTAAGGAGGCCCGTATATGGATGAAGCTTTGATCCAAGAGCAGGAACGACAGCTGCAAAAGACCGGCCGGTACTACGAGCACGTTTTCTGGCTGTGTGTGCCGCTGCTGTGCATGGCCTGCTATTTCTACGGCGCACGTCCGCTGCTGCTGTGCGGCATCGCCCTGCTTACCGGTAACCTGTGCGACCGTCTGGTGGCTCTGCTGCGCCATCGGGTGTACACCAATAAAGATCTCTCCAACGAGAGTTTCAGCCTGATCATCGCCCTGCTCATGCCCGCCACCGTGGACATCTATGTGCTGGTGGTGGCAGTGCTGGCGGGCGTCCTGATCGGCAAGGAGGTCTTTGGCGGCTACGGCAGCTACCCCTTTAACCCCGCTGCCGTGGGCTACGCCGTGGCGGCGGTATCGTGGCCGGAGCAGGTGGTGCGCTACCCGCAGCCCTATACGCTGCTGCCCCTGTGGAACGCCTCTGCTGTGCCGGTGAGCAGCACCATCGAGGATACCCTGCGCAGCGGCGGCATCCTGAACCTGAACACCCTCGCCGTTGTGCTGGGCGAGTTTGCTGCCCCCATGGGCACCGGCGCGGCGCTGGTCATTCTGGCCTGCGGCCTTGTGCTGTGGACCCAGAAGGACGTGCACATCGGCGCATCGGCAAGTTTTCTGATCACCTGCGGGCTCATCGCCTTCTTCTTCCCACGGCAGGTGGGTCTGGCGGACAGCACCCTCTTCAGCAGCCTGCTGCCCCGCCTGCAGGGCATCCGGGACGAGCTGCACACCGGTGCGGTGCTGTTCTGTGCGGTGTTCCTGCTCAACGAGCCCTACACCTGTGCCCATCACCGGCTCGGACGCATCCTGTACGGCGCCCTGGTGGGTGCTGCCACCATGGGCTTCCGCTATTTCGGCGTGTACGAGACCGGCGTCTGCTTTGCACTGCTGGCCGTCAACAGCGTGTCCGCGCTCATTGACCGCACCGAGGAGCGGCTGTACCGTCTGCTGCACCGTCTGCCGTCCGAACGAAAGGAGGCTGCGGAATGAAAAAGCGTACTGCGGAGCTGATTTTAAAAGATTCCGAAAAGTTTGCCCATCACGACCGCGTGTTCCTGAATAACCCGGTGGTCATGCAGGGCATGGGTCTGGCACCGCTGGTGGTCGTGGCTACCACCGGCCAGAACGGCCTGATGCTGGCGGCGGCGGTGACGCTGCTGCTGGTGCCCTCCCGCGTGCTGGCCTGCCTGCTCAGCCGCCTTGTACCCCTGCGGGACGAGGAGCCTACCCCGGAGCAGCTGCAAAAAAAGCTGCTGCCCCGTGCACTTTTGTACGCAGCCAGCGCCGCTGTGGTGTACCTGGCGGCATATCCCATTTTGAACTTCGTGTTTGGCACCGGGCTTTTGAACCTTGGCATCTACCTGCCCATGCTGGTGGTGGAGCCGCTTCTGACCTACCGCTTCGGCCGCGTGCAGGAGACAGTGCACAAGGCCGTTTCCAAGGGCGTGCGCATCACCGTGGGCTACGCGCTGCTGCTGCTCGTGGTGGGCGTGGTGCGCGAGTGGCTCAGCCTTGGCACCGTGTTCGGTGCCCCGGTGGGGCGCTGGGCGCTGCTGCCGCTGGCTAAGATGCCGGCGGGCGGCTTTATTGTGTTGGGCGTCCTGTGCGCCATCTGGCGCGCTGCGGCTGCAAAGCGCAAGGAATATCTGAAAAAGGAAGCACGGGATACCTTGACCGTGCACTACCAGAAGGAGGTGGACCGCGAACCGTGAAGGAAGTTGTAAGCAGCTCGGCAGTGTTTTTCAGCTATGCACTGCTGGCCATTTTTGCACAGAACGCTGTCTTTACCCGTGCACTGGGCGTGTCCCGCATGGTGCAGCTGGTGGGGGACGACCGCACCAGCAGCGCCTTGTTCGGCATGATGCTGTGCATCACGCAGGTGCTGGTGGCGCCGGTGGCTTTTCTTGCCGGGCAGTTCATTGCCCCGCTGGATAACCGCGCCCAGCTGCGCCCGCTGGTGTATATTGCCAGCATTGCCGTGGTGTGTCTGGCGGAGCATCTGGTGTTGTGGCTGCTGCGCAGCCTGCCCCGCCGCGCCCAGCTGTTGCGCATCGTGCCGCTGGCCGCGCTGAACAGCGGCGTGCTGGGCACGGTGCTGGTGGAGCGCACCCAGTCCTTTACCCTTGGCCAGAGCCTTGGCTTTGGCCTTGGCAGCGGCCTTGGCTATGTGCTGGCGGTGCTGCTGGTCACCGAGGCGCGCCACCGCCTGCGCAGCAGAGCCATCCCCAAGGCATTCCGCGGCCTGCCCATCACGCTGGTGTATATCGGCGTGCTGGCGCTGGCGATCTATGGCTTTACCGGACATTCCGTCATCCTGTAATGCAGACAGGGAGGAAAGGATACCATGGCTAAGTATAAACGTCAGAAGGTCAAGCATTATCACCGCAGCTTTTACAGCCGGGAAATGCGCGTCAAGCGCGGCATCGGCATTGCGGTGCTGGTAGTGGCAGTGCTGGCAGCAGCATGGTTTGCCGCACCCCATGTGCTGGATTGGGCCACCCACACATGGTATACCGTGGTCAAGGACCGGGACTTGGAGGCCGAAAGCGCTTCCCGCGCCGAGGCAGCAGCCTCCTCTGCGGCGGCAAGCAGCGCTGCCGCCTCGCAGGCAGCGTCTGAGCCGGAAGAGGAAAAGCCGCTGGACGGCAAGGCCATTACCGGCGGCAGCTGGGCAGAGCTGGATGTGACCGCCCTGACCGATGAAGCCGCCATCCGCACCGCCGCCCGGCAGCTGAAGCAGCAGGGCGCAGACTACGCCCTTGTCACCCTGAAGGACGCCGCTGGCACGGTGTATTATGCTTCCGGGGTGGCAGCCGCTGCCCAGAGCATCACTGAGAACCCGGTGGATGCGGCCAATATCGCCGCCATCCTGCGGGAGGAGGGCATCATCCCGGCGGCGCAGCTTGCCGCCTTTACCGACCCGGTGTCGGTGTACACCGACCGCAGCATGGGCGTGCACTACGATGGCAACAGCCTCTGGCTGGATAACGTCAGCGCAGCCAAGGGCGGCAAGGCATGGATGAACCCCTTTGCCGCAAGCGCGGTGCAGTATGTCGGCGACCTCATTGAGGAGGTGCAGGGCATGGGCTACGAGCAGGTGGTGCTTACCGGGGTGCAGTTCCCCAATATCATCACCCGCAAGCAGGACTTCGGTGCCTCCGGCGGCAAGAGCCGGGAGGGGCGCGCCGCCCAGCTGACGGCGGATATCGCCGCATGGCAGACCCGCTTTGCAGGCAGCGTGACCCTGTGGGTCAGCTACCAGGACGCACTGTGCACCGCCGCTACCGATGCCCTTGGCACCACCGGCACGTCCCTTGGCATGGAAAATCTGCTGGTCACCAGCAGCACCGCACTGGACGCGGACAGCCGCGCTGCGCTGGAGCAGGCCGCTGCCGACGCCGGTGTGAAGCACGTTGTGGTGCACGATACCGCAGCGTTCCGCTGAGAAGCGGCTTTTATCGCAAGTCAAAAATTAGCGCAACATTCAAACAGCATATTTGCGATATGCAATTCAACGTTGTTGCTGTTGCATTAAAAAAGTTGAATTGCAATAAAGAGGGGAGGAAACGACTATGAAACCGACTACCTGTTTTGCACCCGCACACATCCTGCTGCCTTCGGAGCAGGTGCCGCTGGAGCAGTGGGGCTGCATTGCCTGTGACCAGTTCACCAGCGACCGCAGCTACTGGCAGCGGGCAGAAGAGACCGCTGCGGGTGCGCCCAGCACCCTGAACCTGATCCTGCCGGAGGTGTATCTGGAGGACGGAGACGCCGACGCGCGGGTGGAAAAGATCCACGCCACCATGCAGGACTACGCCCAGAACGTGCTCACCCGGGCGGTGGACGGCTTTATCTATGTGGAGCGCACCGAGCAGAGCGGCCGGGTGCGGCAGGGTCTTGTAGGGCGTGTGGACTTGGAAGCTTACAGCTACCGCCGGGGCGAAAAATGTGCCGTGCGCCCCAGCGAGTGCACCGTGGAAAGCCGCATCCCGCCCCGCATGAAGGTGCGTACCGGCGCTGCGCTGGAAACGCCCCATATCATGATGCTGGCGGACGACCCGGACTGCACCCTCATCGAGCCCATTGCCGCCCACAAGGACAGCCTGCCCAAGGTGTACGAGGGCGAGCTGATGCTGGGCGGCGGCCATGTGGCAGGCTGGGCGGTGGAGGACCCCGCCCTCATCGCACAGATCGAAAATGCTCTGACCGTGCTGGGCAGTCAGGAGGAATTTGACAAGAAATACCCCGATGCCACCCGCCGCGACCCGCTGACGCTGGCCGTGGGCGATGGCAACCACTCGCTGGCTACCGCAAAAGCCTGCTGGGAGGAGCTGAAAAAGACTCTGACCCCGGAGCAGGCAGAAAACCACCCCGCCCGCTGGTGTCTGGCAGAGGTGTGCAATGTGCACTCCCCGGCCATCGAGATCGAGCCCATCCACCGGGTGCTGTTCAATGTGGACTGCGCCACCGTGCTGCTGAGCCTCATCACATGGAGCGATTCCAACATGGCAGGCTGCTGCTTTGGCGGCAGCAAAAAGCAGCCCTTTACGCTGGCGGGCCCCCACATGGCCAATGTGCTCAGCTTTGAGGACCCCACCGAGCCGCTGACCGTGGGCACCATCGACGATTTTATTTCGGATTATATCGAGCGCCACCCGGAAGCAAAGGTGGACTATGTGCATGACGAACCGGCTGTGCGTGCGCTGTGCAAGCAGGGCGCAGTGGCGTTTTTGATGCCGCCCTTCGCCAAGAGCGACCTGTTCCGCGGCGTCGTGATGGGCGGCGTGCTGCCCCGCAAGACCTTCAGCATGGGACACGCGGAGGAAAAGCGCTACTACATCGAGTGCCGGAAGATCACAGAATAATAGGAGAACCATGACATTTAAAGAACTGAATCTGTCCGCCCCGCTGCTGCGCGCTGTGCAGGAAGCGGGCTACGAGACCCCCTCGCCCATTCAGGCGGCGGCCATCCCGCCGGTGCTGGCAGGCCGGGATCTGATGGGCTGCGCCCAGACCGGCACCGGCAAGACGGCGGCTTTTGCGCTGCCCATGCTGGACCGGCTCACCGCCAATGCGCCCCGCCGCAAGGGCGCTGTCCGTGCGCTGATTTTGACCCCCACCCGGGAGCTGGCTTTGCAGATCGGCGAAAGCTTTGAAGCCTACGGCAAGTACCTGAAATTGCGCAGCACCGTCATCTTTGGCGGTGTGGGACAGGCTCCGCAGGTGGAAGCGCTGAAAAAGGGCGTGGACATCCTCATCGCCTGCCCGGGACGGCTGAATGACCTGATCGGGCAGGGCTTTATCGACCTGTCCGCTTTGGAGATTTTTGTGCTGGACGAGGCCGACCGGATGCTGGACATGGGCTTTGTCCATGACGTGAAAAAGGTCATTGCAAAGCTGCCCGCCCAGCGCCAGAACCTGATGTTCAGTGCCACCATGCCCGCCGAGATCGAGCAGCTGGCTGCCGGCATCCTGCACGACCCCGCCTTTGTCAAGGTGGACCCGGTGTCCAGCACCGTGGACCGCATCCAACAGAGCCTGTACTATGTGGAAAAGGGCAACAAGAAGCTCTTGCTGCCGTGGCTCATCAAAAATCTGCAGCCGCCGGTGGTCAATGCGCTGGTGTTCAGCCGCACCAAGCACGGCGCGGATAAGATCGCAAAGGACCTGACAAAGCAGGGCATCCCCGCCGCCGCCATCCACGGCAACAAGAGCCAGACTGCCCGCGTCACCGCGCTGGAGGATTTCAAGTCCGGCAAGACCCGGGTGCTGGTGGCCACCGATATCGCTGCCCGCGGCATTGATATCAGCGAGCTTTCCCATGTGTTCAACTACGATCTGCCCGAGGTGCCGGAGACCTATGTGCACCGCATCGGGCGCACCGCCCGCGCCGGTGCGGACGGCACCGCCGTCAGCTTCTGCGCCCCGGAGGAGCAGGAGTATCTGGCAGGCATTGAAAAGCTGAACCGCCGCAAGATCCCGGTGGTATCCGGCCACCCGTGGGACGGCGTGCCCGCCCCGGTGCGCCCGGTGCTGCCCGTGCGCGGCAAAAAGCCCCGCCCCGAAGCGGAAAACTTGGCCGAAGCGCCGAAAAAACAGGCCGAAACTGCGCCCGCAAAGGCTGCAAAGGCAGCTGCGCCCGTGCCGAAGCAGGAGCCGAAGGCTGCAAAGAACGCGGTGCCTGCAAAACCGAAAAAAGAGGAAACACTGATGCAAGACAGCAACGCAAAGCGCGGGGTCCGCAACGACCGCCGCGCCAACAACCGGGGCGCAAACGCCCCCAAGGAAGCGGCAGCGCCCCGCGCCCGCCGCGAGAATGCCGCCCCCGCCCGGGGCAGCAACGCCCAGCCCAAGTTTGACCCCCATTTTGTCAGCGCCCCGGAGGCTACTCCGCTGCGCCCGGCACGCAAGACCCCTGCCGCTCCGGCAGCATCTGCCATCCGCAGCGCACAGGAGCTCCAGAATAACCAGAACGCAAACCGCAGCGGCAGCCGCCGCAACGACCGCAGCGACCGGGGTGAACAGCGCAATGCCCGCCCTGCGGCCCAGAGCAATAACGCCCGCCCTGCCCGCAGCGAGCGCGGCAATGCCGGTAGCCAGAGCCGCACCG
>JABLTM010123159.1_pt1 | contig 11195 bp, 6 predicted proteins | sample 7160121 | NCBI WGS metagenome assembly JABLTM01 (sample SAMN14651224, study PRJNA627086) | human gut metagenome | isolation source: feces | host: Homo sapiens | reverse complement strand
TTCCTTCAAGGTCTTGGCTTGTTCCGCCGTCACCAGTCCGGCATCCTTGCAGCCCAATCAGCACGCACAGCAGCAGGACGCCCAAGCGCAGCAAGGTTTTTCGCTCCAATTTTATGAATTTCATCGTTTTCCGTTGCTTCCATGGGTTGGTTCTGATATAATATTCGGATGGTTTGCATCGCTCCTTCCATCTGTCAGCAGGAGGAGCGGGTGATCCTATCATTGTATTTCCATTCATTATACCATAGATAACAGGGGTTTCCTATGAAAAATAAGCGTATTCTATCCTTTTTCCTCACCATCGTCCTACTGTTCTCCCTGCTGATGCCCCAGGCCTATGCGGCGTCCGATATTTTGAGCGGCATGAAGGTCAAGGCTAAGGCGGCACTGCTGGTGAACCTGGACACCGACACGGTGCTCTACCAGCAGGACGCGGACAAGAAGATCTATCCCGCCAGCATCACCAAGGTCATGACCGCTCTGCTGGTGCTGGACGCTGTGGACAGCGGCAAGCTGTCCCTGGATCAGAAGCTCACCGCCGGCCCTTCCCTGTGGCAGGGGATCGAGGCGGACACCTCCACTGCGGACATCAAGACCGGCGAAAAGCTCACCGTCCAGGAGCTGCTCAACTGCCTGCTCATTGCCTCCGCCGGTGAGGCGGCCAACGTGCTGGCCGTGGGGGTCTCCGGCTCCATTGAAGCCTTTGTCAAGGACATGAATCAAAAAGCGGCGGACATCGGCTGCATTGGCACCCACTTCACCAACCCCAGCGGGATGCCGGATGAGGATCACTACACCACCTGCAACGACATCTACAAGATGGCCAAGGCGGCCATGGAGTACGAGGAGTTCCGCAAGATCGTGGCTAAGCCCGATTGCAAGATCCGCAAGACCAACATGAGCGAGGAGCGGTATTATTTCAGCACCAACGGCCTGCTGTCCAATATGCGCTACGCCGGCTACGTCTACAGCAGCTGCATCGGCATCAAGACCGGCTACACCGATGACGCAGGCTACTGCCTGCTCTCTGCCGCCAAGCAGAACGGGGAGACTTTAGTGTCCGTGGTCATGGGCTGTGATAATCCAGTGGACAAAGCGGGCAACATCAAGCGTCTCCAGTTCTCCGAGAGCAGCCGCCTGCTCCAGTGGGGCTTTGACAACTTTGAGGAGAAGAACATCCTGGACAGCACCTTCCCCGCCGGGGAAGTGAAGGTCACCTTGTCTAAGGAGGCGGATTACGTCACTGCCGTGCCGGAAAAGACCATCACGGCGGAGCTGCCTAAAGACGTCAAGATCGAGGACTTTGACATCTCCACCGACTTGTACGAGGAAGTGGAGGCTCCGGTGAAGAAGGGGGACGAGCTGGGCAAGATGACGGTGAGCCTTGGGGATACCGACTACGGTACCGTCAAGCTGGTGGCCGCCAATGACGTGTCCCAGTCCGCCTGGCTGGCTCGCAAAGCGGCGCTGTCCAATCTGTTCTCCAAGGTCTGGGTGCGTATCCTGCTCATCGTCCTGGTGGTCTGCGCCATCGCCGTGGTCATCCGCGTCCGCATGGGCGGACGCCGCCGCAGAGCGTATGGCGGAACCAAACGCCACAGCGGCCGTGGCGGCGGATACCGTGGCGGACGGGGTCGAGGACGGCTGCGGCGGAGACGGTAAGGCGTTTTCCGCAATATAGTTTGAATAGAAGAGAAGCAGCAGCTTTTGGAATTGGGTTCCGGGGCTGCTGCTTTTTTGTTGCAGTGATAAAAATATTTCTGTTTTCTGATGAGCGAAGCTATACCCAAAGCGGAAAGAATCGGATAGAATGGTGGTACAGCTTTCAGAGAATACACAGGAGGAATTTAAGATGGAAAAACGAGTGATAACGGAAGCAGCACTTTCGTCTTTTCATAAAAACCTCGTCCTGGAAGAGAAGAGCACGGCGACCGTAGAGAAATATCTCCGGGACGTACGTGCCTTTTTTCTGTTCGTAGGGCAAGCGGAGGTGAGAAAGGAGGTTGTGATGGCGTATAAAGAGGCACTGGTGGAACAGAACTATGCCGTCACTTCAATCAACTCCATGTTGGCCAGTGTGAATAGCTTATTGAATTTTTTGGGATGGCAGGATTGTAAGGTGAAGAATTTGAAGGTTCTGCAAAAGACTTACTGTGCCGAAGGGAAAGAGCTGACCAAAGCAGAATATTTTCGCCTGCTGCGCGCGGCAGAGAAACGTCCACGATTAAAGATGGTGTTGGAAACCATTTGCGGCACCGGCATTCGCGTGTCTGAACTGCGCTTTTTTACAGTGGAAGCCGTAAAACGAGGGGAGGTCGCAGTGCGCTGCAAAAGCAAGATCCGTACCATCCTCCTGCCTGGAAAGCTGCGCAGGTTGCTGCTGGAATATACCAGGCGATGCGGTATCCGAACAGGGGCGATCTTTGTGACGAGAAGCGGAAAGCCGTTGAATCGGAGTAATATCTGGGCGCAGATGAAGTCGCTCTGTGAGGCGGCCGCAGTAAAAGCCAGCAAGGTCTTTCCCCATAACCTGCGCAAATTGTTTGCACGGACCTTTTACAGCATTGAGAAGGATATTGCAAAGCTGGCAGACATCCTGGGGCATAGCAGTATCGACACGACGAGAATCTATATCATGACCACCGGAACAGAACATCGGAAGAAGATCGAGCGGTTGGGGTTGGTGGTCTAGGCGAAAAAAGACTACATAATTTCTATTATGTAGCAACATGTTCTTCCAACATCTGCAAAAACACTTTTCAAAAGAATAACTATAATAGGCATTATAGCATGACAATTCCAATGTGACAATAGATAGGGTGGTGAAATTATGAAAAATACGGTGAATATACGCTAAAAAACATAAAGTTGGAAAACCAATTGTCTATACACCCGCATTTACTCATCAGAAAGGTGAATGCGGGTGTGTGCATTTGCGCCCAAAAATCTCCTTTCTTCTTCAACGGCCCCACTATAAAAGGCGGAGACTACATAATAGAAATTATGTGCTTTACAGCGGGGAAGGAGAACGAACCATATAATTGACCACGTGAGGAGCACAAAAGAAAGGAAGGATAGTGAGACAATGGCAAGGAAAGAAAAGCGAGAGGTGTGTTGGAGGGCGCTTAGGCAGCTTGCGTTTTTCGCAGTCTGCTGCTTGGCGCTGTTAGTGGTATTGCCCAACAGCGTCAGCGCTGCCACGGAGGATGAAGTGACGGTGGTTGCTTCCGGTGGGTCACTCAATGCGCATTGGACGTTGGACTCTGAAGGTGTGTTGTCATTCACAGGCGAGGGTGCGATGGGCAGTTATGATGGAAATACATACTTTCCGCCGTGGAAAGAGTATGCAGATCAAGTCAAAAAAATCATTATTGGACCGGGTATCAACAATATCGGGAAGTGGGCGTTTATCGATTGTAGCAATGCGACTGAGATTGAAATCGGTTCATCGGTGACGACGATTGGAGACTATGCGCTTAATTCTCGTTTTAAAGAGATTCGTATTCCGGCCAGTGTAAGGAGCATAGGAGAAAAGGCGCTTACATTTGCTTCTGCTGAGACGGGTATTTGGGTCGATTCCGATAACGCATTTTTTTCCAGTGACGAGAAAGGCGTTCTATTCAATAAAGATAAGACCGTCTTACTCAAAGCTCCTATGGGACTAACAGGGACGTATACGGTTCCTGATACTGTGAACACAATACAAAGTTGGGCGTTTCGTGTTTGTCGGGAACTGACCGAGCTGACCATCGGTGACAGTGTGACAAGCATGGATAGTTCGTCCCTTGGATACTTTCCAAAACTGCAGACATTGTCCATCGGGAATGGGATAACTGACGTAGGAAGTATTATCAGCAATGGTTCAGGCTTTCCAGAATTGAAAACTTTGAATTTAAGAGGTAGTTTAAAGACCACCAACGATTTTTATAAATTGTCTGCATTGCAAGCAATCAATGCTTCCGATGATAACCCTGACTATTGTTCCTCTGACGGCGTGTTGTATAGCAAGGACATGACAGAGCTGATCGCGTTTCCGGCAGCGAGAACAGGAAGCTTTCAAATTCCGGAGGGTGTTACGCGCATTGCAGGCAGTGGATTTTATAGGTCCTCGCTAACAAACATTGTGATTCCGGACACAGTGACAGAGGTCATGGCAGGGTTCCGTGACTGCAAGAACTTAGAGGAGCTGATATTTCCAGATACACTGAAACGAGCATCCTTCTCCTCTTGCTTTAGTGGCTGTAGCGCTTTAAAACGTGTGCATATTCCTGCTATGTGCTCTGGAATTGGTGACTGTATGTTTCAAGATTGCACCAGTTTGACGGAAATTACGTTGCCAAAAGAGTTGAACAAGATTGGAGGGGCAGCTTTCAAGGGATGTTCCACTCTGTCGAAGGTCACTTTTCAGGGCAGCTGTCCTACTACCTTTGAATCCTCTGCATTTTCTGGAGTGACAGCAGTTTGCTACTATCCGGACAATGACCTGACGTGGACGGATGAGGTAAAAAAGAATTACAGCGGGACGCTCACCTGGATAGCATACGAAGTAAATGAGTTTGAAGGGGAAGAGCATACCTATACGCTGCCGGACACGGATATCACCCTGGCCTATCAGGTGGATGAAGCGCAAAAGACAGCGATGATCACGCTGTGCAATACCGATGCGAAGGGTGCACTGGATATCCCGGAGAGCATTGACGGATATACCGTAGTAGCCATTGGCCCATCGGCGTTCCAGAAGTGCATTGGGCTGACCAGTGTGGTCGTTCCGGACACGGTGACGGAGATTGGAGAAGCTGCGTTCCGGAACTGTACCGCGTTAGCCACTGCAACCATTCCGAATGCGATCACGAGTATCAAGCCTTATACGTTTTACAATTGTGCGCTGACCGATTTTAAGTTCCCTGACGGATTGGTCGAGATTGGTGACTATGCATTTCAACAGTTGAAAATGACCAGCCTTACCTTACCAGATCGCGTATCTATTGTAGGAGAGGGAGCATTTAAAGATAGCTCCCTAAGGGATGTAACTTTGCCGGATAGCCTTACCTATATTCCGGACCGTATGTTTTGTGACTCACGTTACCTAAAGACTGTTGAATTTCCCAAAATAGTTGTGACAATTGGCAGAGCTGCATTTGCTGACTGCTATAAATTAAATAGCATGGTCCTTTCAGAAGGGTTAATTAGCATTGGAGAAAATGCGTTTGCTTTTTGTGGCAAGCACGATTACTCAGGTTATGATTTTAATTCCATTATACTGCCCAGCACACTACAACGTATTGGCGCAGGGGCCTTTTATGGCTGTGAGTCATTATCTAGTATTGTGATTCCTGATAAGGTGACAAGGATAGAGGACTATACTTTCGCATATGCGTCTGTGGGAAAAGTGACACTATCCGCCAATCTAAAAAGTATCGAAAAAAGTGCATTCATACAAAGCGGAACTTATTCTATAACGTTCCGATGGGCGGCACCTGAGATAGATAAAAACGGCTTTGATTCGATCACCGCCACCTGTTACTACCCCAGCAACAACGAAGCGTGGACATCAGACATGTTCCAGAACTACGGCGCCAAATCTTTGACTTGGGTAGGTCAAGAGATGGACAAGCCGGAAGGCGTCGGCGGCGGAGAAGGCGGTAACCCTGGCGGAAACGAAGGAGAAGACTCCGGCGAGACCGACGGGAGCGGCGATCCCATCGACGTCAAAGTAGACAATGAAACTTCCTCCGGCGCAGGCGACAGCGCATCCATCACCCCGCCGGAAAAGGGCTGGACCAGCGGGACGAACACCTTCTCCGTCTCTGGCAGTCAGCCCTGTCTGGTAGCCATCAGCCGAGACGGCGGAGCAACCTACGAACGCCTGCCTGCGACCCAAAATGAAGACGGTAGCTACAGCTTCACCGCCGAAAATATGACAGCAGATACATCCCTGTCAGTGCTGCTGTTGGGGGACGTCAATGGGGATGGCAAGGTGAGCAACGCAGATGAGACGAAACTGAATGCTGCGATCCTGAAAAAGACGGAACTGAACGCAAAACAAATGATGGCAGCCAATGTGAACGGCGATGAAGGCGTGACCAATGCCGATCTGACAAAGCTGCACGCAGTGATCTTGGGAAAGACCAGCTTCAGCTGGTAAAAACATGACAAACAGAAAGGACGGAAAACAGTGAAAAGAAAAATGAAACAATGGATGTCCCTGGCATTGAGCATGGCGATGCTCCTGGGGATCGCTGTCCCTGCTTTGGCAACGAATGAGACCAACGACCTTGGCGTCACCTTCCAGGCAACGCTGGATCAGGCGACGATCGCGCAGAGTGATGAGGACCAGGAAGTCACCATGCGGCTGAAGGCTAGCAAAGCGATCGAGCTGGATGGCATGGGCTTGACCGTGGTGCAAGATGATGCTTTGAAGCTGAAAACCATCGCCGGCGGCGAATCCAGCATCGATATCAACACCGGCGACTATAATGTTGCAAATGGGATCTTGGGCTGGCATGTGGAAGATGCAAGCACCATTACCGGGGTTACCGACATGCTGGTGGTGACCTTTACCGTGCCTGCCAATACTCCGGCGGGAGCTTATACAGTGGGCGTAGAAAAAATCGAACTGACGAAAAACTATGGAGATATTTGGGAAACGGGTGCCACAGCATCTACCACCCTGACTATCACAGACCAGGCAGCAGGCTACACGGCTGGCCTGACCTCCACGACCAAAGCGGTCAGTGTTTCGGACAAGGTCAACGTAAACGTTGACGTTTCCCACAGCTCGGATACCGTATTCGCAGCAGGCGAAGTCAAGGTCAGCTATGATACTGCCAAACTGAAGTTCAACAAAGAATATTCCACCTTGGGCAGCGCAACGGTAACGGATAAAGATGGCGTTTTGACGCTGGAGGACTACGGCACGGATAAGAATCTTGGAACCGGCGTCTATGTCCTTGCATTCGACGCGATCGCAGACGGTGAGGCCAACGTAACGCTGACTTCCGCAGCCTTTGTGAACAAGGAAAACGCAGTAAAGAGCGACTTGATCGCTGCAACGCTGACTCCGGCGAAGCTTGCCATCACGATCAACAAAAAGACCTATAAAGTTACCCTTCCGGACATCTTTACCGGTTCCGCAACGGTCACGGATGGCGAGGATTACACCTTTACAAAAGCGGACGGCGAGCACTATGACTACGGCACTGTGACCGCAATGGTGAACGGCACGACTGTCGATGTGATCGACAACGGTAACGGCACCTATACGGTGAAAAATGTCACGGGCGAGCTGACCATTACTGGTAGCCGTACGGAAAAGAGCTATAGCGTTACCTTCGATGGCAATGCAGCCAGCGAAATCAAAGATGGCGCAGAAACCGCAACCTACAATAAGGACTACACCTTTACGCTGCCTACAGCAGAAAGATGGGCATATAGCGTAGACAAAATTACGATTGGCGGAAAGAATTATACCGGTTACACGGTGAAGGATTCTGTCTACACCATCGCAGGCGGCGCCATTGACGACGATATCGTCATTACCGTGAGCAAGAAGCAGACCATCGCCAGTGTCAAAGTGGAAGGCACCGGTGCTGGTGCAGCGGCAGGCTATGATACCAATGCCACGATTGGCCAGGATTATACCTTGACCCTCACCCCGGAAGCGGGCTATCGCTATCAGGTGACCGCAACGGTCAATGGTCAGCAGGTTGAGGTTAAAAAAAATGGTAACGATTACACCATTCGAAATGTAACTGGGGACATTGTCTTCACCGTAGAACATATCGTCGTGGTCGATGGTGTTTCGGTAAGCGAGTACTTAGCGTTGAACAGCACAAAGATGTGGCTGGTTCAGAATAAAGTAACGCTGGAGGATGGAAAAGTTCCCACCTATGACGGCGCACAGATGTTCTGGTCTGAAAAGTATAATGCCTATTGCTATCTGACCATCGCAGAGACGTTGGCTATGGAAGGCGCAGCAGCTAAGGTGGGTATTACTGATGGTACTGCAGTGAGCGTTGATTATGGCATGGACGTCAATATGACCGGCAAAGTGGACGCCAGTGACGCGCAGCTGATCTACAATATGTACAACGTTGTCTACAATGGATTTACCGAGGAAGCTACGGTAGAAAAGTTCCTGTGTGCGGATGTCAACGGGGATGCCAAGGTGGATGTGAACGATGCAGCAGCAGTGATCGATCATCTCTTGGCTTGATTTGAAAGGCGAAAATGTATAGATTATCCAAACGGGAGCAGATCCTGTTGCGGAAACTCTGTACTGTCGTGTTATCCATCGGAATGCTTTTGGGGATCCTGCAGCTGTCGATCCCTGTTCGTGCGGCAAACGCAAAGGAAGCTACGTTTTCCTTTGCGTTGTCGGCGGATGGCGAAACGGTGAAAGAAGCATCGTATGGGGATATCATTGCAGTCACGCTGCAGTTGCAGCGAACGGATGCGGATACTCCCTATACGATGTATGCCATGCAGGACGAGATCCGGTATGACAGTACGTTCTTTGAATTGGTAGAGGACGGGACCACGTTGACCTCTGGCATTACATCGACGGATATAGCGAGTACGGATGAGTTCCGAGAATATTATATGAACTATCTGTCCATGAACGGTGGGGCGCAGTGGAATGCGTCCACGCAGATTGGCACCATACACTTGAAGGTGATCGGAAAGAGCGGCGCGGCAAAGATCACCAATGAAGACTATTTGGTCTCGACCAAGGATGGTTCAGGCAGCTATCCTTGTAAAGCCAATGATGTGACCGTTGTGGTATCGACAGAATGTACCGTGAAATTTGAGACCCGCGGCGGAAATGAGATCGCGCCGCAAACGGTGCAGTATGGGGAGTTTATCGTCCGACCGGATGACCCGAAACGGAACGGGTATGAATTTGACGGTTGGTATAGCGACATTGACTTGACGGAGCAGTGGGATTTTGAAACGGACCCGGTGCAGAGGAATATGACGCTGTACGCGAAATGGGCGAAAGAAGCACCGAAACCCGATCATAGCACATGGCCGAATCATATGGGCCTGTACCTCTGTGCTGTGCTGTTGCTTCTGCTTTTGGTGATTGTTTTGCTCTTAAAACGAAACCGAAAGCAAACCGAGGAAGGAGAACCAAAATGAGAGAGCACATAAGACGGAGTCTCTCGCTGCTGTTGGCGCTGGCTATGACGACGAGCTTGCTCGGCGGCACTGCCTGGGCAGCGGAAGAGACGACGGCAGATTCGTCTGCGCCTGTGGCGGAGACCGCCGAGGCGGCAGATTCGTCTGAATCGACAGAAGAAGCTGTGGCTTCCCTGCCTGCCCAGGAGGCGGAACTGCAGCCGGAGCAGCAAACGAAGGAGGAAACAGAACCTGAGACAAAACAGCAAACAAAGGATGAAGTGAAACCGGAGACAAAAGAGCCGGTTCCCAGCAAGGAGCAGGCTGCGCCGGAGCAGGAAACATCTCCGGCGACCATGGCCACAGAAGGCACCTGCGGCGAACAGTTGACCTGGAAGCTGGAGGACGGAACGTTGACCATCAGCGGGACCGGTGCTATGGAGGACTATGTGAATGGTAGTGCTCCTTGGTATGCAGAGCGTGATCAGATTCAAACTGTAGTGATTGAAGCGGGCGTGACCAGCATTGGCAGCTATGCGTTCTATGACTCTGATGTTCAGACAGTCAACATTCCGGTAAGTGTCACTAAGGTTGGTAAAGATGCGTTTGGAAGTTGTTATAGCTTCAGTGAGATTGTATACGGCGGCAGCAAAACGGACTGGGCTGCACTGGATGTTGAAGCAGGCAACGATGAGTTGACGTATTGTTCTACGATCGAGCATGAGAAAGAAGATACCGGAAAATCCATCACAGAATGTACGATCACTTTGGAAGCGGAGTCCTATATCCATGATGGTCAAGAGAAAGAGCCGGCCGTCACAGTGATGGATGGAGAAAAAACCCTCGCGCAAGGGACGGACTATATCGTACGCTATGAGGACAATGTTGATGTCGGTACTGCCACTGCCGTGATCGTTGGCCGTGGCGCGTATTGCGATGTAGTGCGGAAAGAATTTGAAATCACATTGGGAACCAGCGGTAAGTGCGGTGACAATGCAACCTGGAATGTGGCAGATGGTGTGTTGACCATCTCTGGTACAGGTGCGATGAGCGACTATGAAACATCGCCTTGGCAAGAGTATGAAATAGATGCAGTCATCATCGAGGATGGCGTGACCCATATTGGCAGCTGTGCATTCTATTATTGCCGCAGCGTGACGGACATTACCATCGGGAAAAACGTGGTGAGTATTGGCGAGCGTGCGCTGGACACGAGTAAATTAGTTCGTGTTGACGTTTCTGCAGAAAATACGGCATATTCTTCTGTAGATGGGGTTTTGTTTGATAAGGGGCAAACGAAATTACTCGTATATCCTGAGAAGAAAAAGAATGCAACCTATACGATTCCTGAGAGCGTGACGGAGATTGGGAAAAATGCGTTTTCCGGGACGAGGCTCAGAAAAGTTGTGCTGCCGAATGGGCTCAAAAAGATTGGAGCAGGTGCGTTCGGTGAGTGCGAAAAACTGAGCAGTATCACGATCCCGGCAAGTGTGACGAGCATTGAAGAGTATGCGTTCATGTCCTGTTATGGTCTGGCGGAAGTACATATTTCTGATCTCAAAGCCTGGTGCAATATGGAAATCAGCACGGAAGCTTTCGTGGAAGGTACCATGGGGATTACTCTCACGCATCAACTGTACCTGAACGACCAATTGGTTACAGATCTTGTTATTCCTAGTGATGTGGAGAATATCAATCCAGGTGCATTTTCAGGCTGTGAAAGCTTGACTAGTATTACCATTCCGGAAGGCGTGAAGAGCGTTGGCAGAGATGCGTTTTATGCTTGCGAAAACGTAGGACGTATTACTATTCCAAAGAGTGTTACTAGTATCGGAGGTTTTGCATTTTCCTATTGCAGATACGTAGAACAGGTGGATCTTTCTAGTGTTACTACGATCGGCGACTATGCATTTGTTGGCTGCAGCAAATTGAAGCAAGTTATCTTTTCGGAAGATTTGGTCAGTATTGGCAGGTGTGCGTTCGAAGAATGTACTAGCTTGGAACAGATTGTGATTCCGGAGTGCCATAGACCGTGGCGGAGGAGGAGAAGATGATGTTCTTACAGCCGTGCCGCC
>JABLTM010100936.1_pt1 | contig 11201 bp, 10 predicted proteins | sample 7160121 | NCBI WGS metagenome assembly JABLTM01 (sample SAMN14651224, study PRJNA627086) | human gut metagenome | isolation source: feces | host: Homo sapiens | reverse complement strand
GGGCGGGGCTCATAGGTAGCGCGGCTGGGTACGAATATGTCCATTCCCCCAGCGAACATAAAAATAAATTCTCTCCCCCGCCCCAAATATCCATGCAAAATGAAAGAAAACGCGGGATTGTATCACAAGCAAGAAACAAGAGTACATATCCCCCCTATGAGGGAACTGTCCCCTGAATAGCAAAGGTTCCCTAAAAAAATAAAATTTTGAAATTTTGAGTATCCCGGCGCGGGTGTCAGTTTGAAAACCTCCTCTGACTATGGGACTAGGGCCGTCCGCTTCAAGACCCAGCGGCCACAATACAAAGCGTTCTGCTACGGCAGGGCGCTTTTTTATTTGCAGAATAAACCCGCGGGGAGCGGGAACGGTTTGCTAAACCGATTGGCCGCCGGTGGCGGCTGGGGTTCGTGTCCTCTGTTCTGCGCCAACAGTCGCGGCAAGCCTCTGTTGCACGCAACTTGCAAAAGCGTGTGAGTTTGTGGCAAGTTTCTGAATATAAGACGGTAATACGCTAAATATAAACTTGCTTATAACTTGCACACCGTGCAACACGCGCAACTGCCACGCCTTTTATATGCCGCACAGCACCTGAAGAGTGCAGCCATTTGGCATGGGGCCGGTTCGATTCCGGCAGCGGTGAAAGCTGGGTCGCTCCCACCGGTGAAAGCCCGGCGCAGGCAAAACGCGATAGATAACCTGAACGCTGTAAGCAAAGCGGCAAGCCGATCAGGAGCGCGGCGCGATGGCAGACCGCAACGGGACTTCGAGAGCCTGAAAAAGTCTGCCCGGCATCTGCTTGTGCGGACTCCGTTACTGACGCAGTTACGCATCGCCGAAACCCATAACATCAAAGCAGAACCGCGGGTAAGCGCGCGGAATACAAGTGCTGCTGAATTACGTTGCGGATTTGCTCCCCGCAACGGGTGAGACCGGCATAGCATAAACCGGTAGGGCGGGTATGGGGAATTTTGAGGTAGAGAAATGGATTGCAGGTTCGATGTTGAGATTTACTGGAAATCATTCTTTCCGTTGCCGTCACTTTCGTTTTTGCGTGACAACATGGTGTATGCGGTTCCGAACTTTGCAATCCGATTTGATTGGCTGGGTTTCCACGCAAGACTTTTGCTGAAAGCGGGGTGATGTGTTGACGCTGGAAGAGATGCGGGAACTTGAGCGCGAGGCGTGCAGGAAAGACCCGGTGTATTTTTGCGAAACATATTGCCACATTGAGGACAAGGACGCAGACGAGCTGATACAGCCGTTTACGCTGTGGGATGGGCAAAAGAAAGCGCTTGTCGTGTTTGCCGAGAACCGGCTTGTTTGCGTGCTGAAAGCGCGTCAGTTGGGCTTTACATGGCTGGCGCTGGCAGAGGTAGCGCGGCTTGTGGCGCTGAACACAGGCCGTACTGCGATTGGCTTGAGCCGGTCAGAGGACGAGGCCAAAGAGCTTGTGCGCCGCCTTGCGGTGATACTGCGGTACATGCCGGGGCTTATACGAGAGGTGGACACGCCGGCCGGCAGCGTTGCGGGCTGGACAGGGCCGGTATTCTACAAAAGCACAATGCAGGTGGTTGTGATGTGGCCGGACGGCCCGGAGAGCGTGTTTAAGGCGTTTCCGTCAAGCCCTGCGGCAGGCCGTTCGTTTACCGCTGACTTGATCGTGATCGACGAATGGGCGTTCCAGCAGTACGCAGAGGAAATCTGGCAGGCTGCATACCCGGTTATCAACAGACCGTTCGGCGGGCGGGTTATCGGGTTGTCAACCATCAAGCTTGGCACGCTGTTTGAGGAAATCTACACAAACCCCGGCAACGGTTTTGCAAAGCTGTTTTTGCCGTGGAGCACAGACCCGCGCCGCAGTGAGAAGTGGTACGCACAGACTGTTGCTGCGCTGGGCGAAGATAAAACGATGCAGGAGTACCCTGCAACCGAAGAAGAAGCGCTCTCCGCCCCCGGAGGGCGCTTTTTTAGTGAGCTTGACAAAGATACCCACTTGGTCGATGCACCGCCCACAGGGCCGCTAAGACGCTATGTGACGATTGACTATGGCCTTGATATGCTGGCGGCACTTTGGATAGCCATTGACGAAAGCAACCATGCTTGCGTTTACAGAGTGGATGGCGGTCCGAATAAAACTATTGGCGAAGCCGCAGACCTGATTTTACGGGATTCTGCGGACGAGGAAATTGACATGTTCCTTGCACCATCTGACTTGTGGAGCCGTAGCCAAGAGAGCGGCAAGAGCCGCGCGCAGCTGTTCAGCGAAGCAGGGCTGGGACTGGTACAGACATCACGAGATTTTTCGGCAGGGTGTGCTGCCATGAAACAATGGCTGCGCAAGGACGAGAAAACCGGAAAAGGGTATCTGACGTTCTACAAGCCGGGCGAGTTATGGACGTGCATGACGAAGATACAGAAGGACGATAAAAACCCTGATGTGTATGCGAAGAACCCGCACGGGTTGACGCATTTCCCAGATGCCTTGCGCGGATTTTGCGTTTGGTGGACAAGCCCGGCGAAAAAACCTGTGAATATACGAAAGAGGCCGTGGACGGCGGACATGTACGAGGATTATAAAAACGCAAGCCAGAAAGACCGCAAAATGCTGATTGAGAAATGGGGGAACCCTGCATGAGATGCCAGACTTGCGGCGTAGAGTGCCGCGTAGATTCCGGCACGGAGGTGCTGAAATTTATCTGCCGAAGCAAGCAATGCCCGCGGTTCGGGCAGGTTGTGGGGGAGCTGGCACCGGGAAAAGCGGTGCAGAGTGTGAGTTAACATGTTAATGACGGCGGGCAATAAGATTTGCTTTGCCCTCATCCGGCCCTGCGGGGCCACCTTCCCCCGAGGGGGAAGGCAGGAGAACTACGATAAAAGAAGCGCTTATCCGAAAGGGTAGGCGCTTTTTTTATACAAATTTTTAGCCGGCGGGCGTTGTACGCGGAGGAACCTATGGACGAGTTTGAAAACGGCGTGACCGCTGGCGTAGCCGACCAGATTGACGACAACCCGACAGAAAATGTGGAAACTGTGGAAAGTGAAGTGGAAAGTGCCGCCCAAAACACGGAAACTGCCACAGAACCGGAAATCCCAAACAATGTATGGGCCATTGCCCGCCAGCGCAGCGAGCGAGAGGCACAGCAGCGTGTGGACAGACAGTTTGCACAGAGATTTGCCGGGTACAAAAACCCAGAGACCGGCGCGCCGGTCAAGTCGATGCAGGACTATTTCGCCGCACTGGACGCCCAGAACAAGCTTGACCGTCAGCGTGCAATCGAGCAGGCTACGGCGAACCAGACAGCGGAACAGAGAGCCGCGTTGCAGCGCCTTATCGACAACGACCCGGAGAAGGCACAGCTGAAAGCCGAGATGGAGGAGCTGAAAGCCGCCAGAGTCAACGACGAGGCGCAGGCAGCGTTCAATGCCGATTTTGCCGCGCTGCAAAAAATTGAGCCGAGCCTGAAAACCACCGCAGACCTTGCCAAGCTTGAAAATTTTGACAAGATGGTCGAGCTTGTGCAGAAAAACGGGCTGGACATGGTGACCGCCTACAAGGCGCTGAACTATGGCAAGGCCGTACAGAGCGGCACGGAGGCCGGTAAACAGGCAGCTATCAACGCGGCACGCGGCAAGGGACACTTGGCCGCGCACGGCGGTGCCAATATGCCGGGCAAGGAAAAGACCATGAGCAGCGGGATGCTTGCGAAAGCGCATGAGTATTTCCCGGACAAGAGCGATGAGGAGCTGCAGAAGCTCTACAACTCGATTTGATTTTTTTGTGTAAAGGAGACTGACTATGGCAGTTATTTTTAGCAAGGCAAGCGGCCTTGCCAATGATTTTTGGAATGAGTGGGCTGACCTGCTCACCATGAAAATGAAGGACACCGACAACGAGAAGAACAACGATGACGAGCTTGTCAATGCGCTGTTCAATGTCAAGAAGTCCAAGCGTTTCGGCGAGAAGATCGCAGGAATGTCTACCTTCTCCAACTTTGATCTGGTCGATGAGGGTGCGTCCAGCCCGCTGGATGATTTCGGCGAGGTGGAGCCAAAACTTATCCAGCATTCTGAGTTCAAGAAGGCGTTCCGCATCACCAAGACGATGATCGAGGACAACCAGTTTGATATGGGCGCTGCCCGCTCTGCAGCCTATGTGCGTAGCTTTAAGCGCAGCCGTGCTGTGCTTGCTTCCAACGCACTGACCAGCGCTGCCGCGACCTTTACTTACGGCACAAAGACCGGGCTGGATTCCACAACTGCAGACGGCAAGGCCCTGTTTGCCAAAGACCATACCGGCAAGACCGGCGTTGCCGCGCAGAGCAATGTGTTTACCAATGCGCTGGGCACCGATGACACGATGCTGAACAAGCTGGCGAATGTCGGCTTCAACTTCATGAATGCCTCCGGCAACCACATGGGCTATGTGTTCGACACCATCATCCTGCCTGCCAACCGCCCAGAGATGATCGTGCTGGCAAAGAAGATCGCCAACAGTGACCAGCAGGTCGGCAGCAACTTCAACGATGTGAACGTCAACAAGGGCATGTGGAAGCTGATCGTTGACCATCATTGGCAGGCTGCAGAGGAAAGCAACCCCTATATCATCATGAGTTCTCAGGCCAACAAAGACCTGCTGGGCAACGTGTTTTATGACCGTACCGCGATGGAGGTCTTCCAGAATGTGGACACGATGACGCAGGATCTGATCACTTCCTGCCGTGGCCGTTTCAGCGTCGGTTTCGGAGATTGGCGGCACGTTATTTTGGGCGGTGCCACTGCCGGTACCACCCTGACCTAAGGCGGTGGGGTATGGTACCCAAGGGCTTACAGGTGGGCGATACGTTCTGGGACGGCGGGCGTTGGTTTGAGGTGCTGGCTGTGAACGGGAACGGGACGTATAGCTCCCGGCAGATTTATAACGTTGTGGAAACGGTTTCCGCAGGGGGCGTCGAGGACGCCGCCCCCTACAAGGCGGATGCCGATAAGCAGGAGACGCATAGCCGCGCCCCTGCAAAGCGGCGAACCAAGAAGCAGTAATTTTAGCGGCTCTGCTACGGCGGGGCCGCTTTTTTATCACATTTGCGGGGGCATGACCCCACAGGAGTGACGATATGAAGAAAGACGATAAGCAGACAAAAGACCTTGAAAAATGGCAGGGCAAGCTATCCAGCGCAAAAGCTGCATACAGTGACACCCTGGAAAAGATGCGCAAGCGCGAGGCCATGTACTACGGTAGCCACGAGATACAAGGTGCCAAAAAGAACGCCACGAATGTGCGCAATATCATCTATGAGCTGATTGAAAGTCAGGTGGATTCCAGCTACCCGATGCCGAAGGTCACAGCCATCCATGCGGAAGACCGGGACTTGGCGCGAAAGGCCGAAAACATGCTGCGAAATCAGGCGCGGCGGATGCGGTTTATTGAACTGAATGACAGAAGCGAACGTACAGTGCCGGTGCAGGGCGCGGACTTTTTCCATGTGGAGTGGAACCCGGTTGCAGGGTATCACTGCACACTGGGCGATGTTGAGGTAGAGATGCGCCACCCGCGGCAGGTCATTCCGCAGCCGGGTGTGTACCGCATTGAAAACATGGATTATATCTTTGTGCAGGTATCAAAGAGCAAGGAATCGCTGGAAGCACGGTACGGCATTACCATTGAGACCGACACAGAGGACGCGCCGGACGCGCGCGGGGGCGATGACAGCACCCACACAGGCGTTGTGACGCAGAACATTGTCTATTACAAGCACGACAAGGGCACAGTAGGCATGTTTAGCTGGGTAGGGTGTCAGGTGCTTGAAGATTTCCCCGATTATTATGCGCGCACGGCAGAAGTCTGCACGAAATGCGGACGGCGGCGCGTGGGGGATGTTTGTGTTTGCGGGAACAAGAAGTTCAAAGAGCAACCGGTGCAGACCCTTACGCTGACACAGGATGTAGTGCTTAGCAGCGGCGAGGTGCTGCCTGCACAGGTGCAGGGGGAGGATGTGCCCATTGTGAACCCGGACGGCAGTGTGCAGCGTGATAACGAGAGCGGAGAGGTCATTATGATGCCGGGCGAGATGGAGGCCAACGAGATACCGGCCTACAAACCGCACGGGTTCCCGATTGTGGAGCGGATAAACATTGCGGCATCGGACAAGTTTTTGGGTGTGTCGGATGTAGATATTATCGCCGACCAGCAGCAGGCTATCAACAAATACGGCACGAAGATTCAGGAAAAGCTGCTGAAAGGCGGCAGTTGGGTAGTGCTGCCGGAGGGCGTAAATGCGGAGCTGAACGATAACGAGCTGAAAATTTTGCGCGTTGACAACCCGAGCCAGAAAGCCATGATCGATGTTATCAATGTGCAGCCCAATGTGCAGAACGACCAGAACATGCTGGAAATGAATTACACTTGGGCAAAATCCACTTTGGGCATTACGGACGCATTCCAGGGTAAGTACGATTCTTCCGCTACATCGGGCAGTGCGAAGCAGTTCAGCGCGAACCAGAGCGCAGGCCGTTTGCAGAGCAAGCGAGAGATGAAGAACAACGCCTATGCGAAGCTGTACCGTATGATGTTTGAGTTTTTGCTGGCGTATGCCGATGAGCCGTACCCGATGACCGAGACCGACACAGACGGCGAACAGCAGTTCGGGCATTTTGACAGGATGGAGTTTTTGAAGCGGGACGCAGCCGGGGAATTGTACTGGAACGATGAATTTATCATTGAGGTCGACCCGGCAAGTAACCTTGCAAGCAACCGCGAACGGCTGTGGGACATGGTCGATTTGAAGTATCAGGCGGGTGGTTTTGGCAACATTTCCGAGCCTATAAGCCAGTACCGGCTGTGGACTTACCTGAAAGAGACCGGATTCCCGTATGCAGCCACAATGCAGAAATCCATCAAAGAGGAGATGGACAAACAGGAAGCCATGCAGCAGGGGGTGATTGCAAATGACATGGCAGGAAATAAAGTTAGCAACCTTGCAGAAAATGTTCAGCTCTGACGGGATTACGATTGATGCGAACGATGATGCCATAAGCGAGTATTTGAACGCGATGCCGCAGGCAGCCAACGAAGCGCTGCAGATGCTTGCAACCGCAGGGCGGTATATTCGCAAAAGCACGACCATTGAAAAGAACAAGGGCGAAACCTTTGCGCTGGATATGACCAGCGAGCTAAAGGACTTTTACCGAATTGGCACATTGGAGGTGTACAGCCTTGACGATAACGGCGTGCCGACAGAGTACAACGGCGCTGCGTTTATGGCCGGGAAGTACATGAAATTCCCAGAAGATGCCGAGGGCATTTTTGAGATTTTTTATGATGCAAAGCCGACAGCAATCACGCTAAACACGCCGGACGATACAAAAATCAACCTGCCGGACGATGCCGTTGTGTTGCTGCCCCTGTATATGGCAAGCCAGCTGTACAAGGACGATGATATTGCGGTGAGCACCTATTACCGCAACGAGTTTGAGGTTGCCTTTGAGCGGCTGAAAAACCCGGACAGAATGCCGACACAGGAGAGCTGGGGCAACAATACAGGGTGGTGGTAAGAGATGGCTTTTGCGATACCTGAAATCCCGAGCCGGAGTGTTATTAAACTGACGCAGTTTTACGGCGTGGATTTTACCTCAAACCCGTTCAATGTAAGCGTAACGCAAAGCCCCTATGCGGAGAACATGATACGCAGTGAACCCGGCAAGGTGCGCAAGCGCATGGGCTATGAGACCATGTACAAATTTACCGGGAGAATCAACGGGCACTATGCGAGAAAGAAAGACAAATATGACCTGATACACGCCGGGACCGGGCTGTATGTCATGAAGGACACGCCGCAGCTTTTGTACAGCGAAATGAACGACGCGAAAAGCTATGCGTGGCAGTTTGGCGACAACCTTTACATTGTGGACGGCAAGAAATTTCTTGTCTATGACGGCACTACCGCAAAGCCGGTGGAAGATGCCGCTTATATCCCGACAGTGACGATTGCGAAAGCCCCGAACGGCGGCGGCAAGCAGTATGATGCGCTGAACCTATTGCAGCCGAAATTCAAAGAAAAGTTCCTTGCTGACGGAACGAGCAAAGAATATCATTTAAGTTTTTCCGGGCTGGACGATGCCAATGTGACGGTGCGCCAGCTGCAGGGGGACGGCACATGGAAAGAAATCAGCGGCTTTACTTGCAACGCAGAAAAAGGCATTGTGAGCTTTACGACTGCGCCGGGGAAAAGCCCTGTTACCGGTGAGGACAACATTGAAATCGAAGCACGGCGCACGGTAAAGGGATACAGAGACAGAATCAACAAGTGCTGCATCGGTGTGCGGTTTGGCGTAAACGGCGATGTTGACCGTTTGTTTTTGAGCGGGAACCCGGATTATATCAACTACGACTGGTACAGCCAGAAGGACGACCCGACTTACTTCCCCGATACGGGGTACAGCGTGCTTGGCACGAACAAGAGTGCGGTTGTTGGGTATACCATCATCGAAAACCGATTGGCTGCCCACAAGGACGACTACGAGCCTGACAGAAATATTATCCTGCGCAGCGGAAACTTAGTGGACAGCGAAGCGGCTTTCCCGATTTACAACACGATGAAAGGCCCCGGCGCGATTGCGAGAGACAGTTTTGCTTATTTGCAGAATGAACCGGTGTTTTTGACGAGCGCCGGTATCTATGCCATTGCGGCCAGCGACATCAACGCGGAGCGTTACAGTCAGGACAGAAGCTACTACCTGAACGGCAGACTTTTGGACGAAAGCAATTTGAGCGATGCTTGCGCCTGCGTGTACAACGACATGTATTGGCTGTGCGTGAACGGGCATGCCTATGTGCTGGACGGACTGCAAAACCTTGGCTTGACAAAGAGTGAACCGTATTCAAACCGGCAGTATGTTGGATTTTACTGCACAAACATTCCGGCGCGGCTGCTGTTTGTAAAAGATGGGGCGCTGTGGTTTGGCACGAATGACGGCAGAGTGTGCCGATTTTTCACAGACGAAACACACTATCTTAGTTACAGTGACGATGGAAAGGCAATTGCGGCAAGCTGGCAGACGCCGTATGTAAGCGGCAGCAACTTTTACAAGACCAAGACATTCAAGCATCTGGCGGTGCAGCTGGTAAACTCTGCATCGGCTGGCGTGCAGATTTCTGCCATTGTAAAGGGCGAGTGGAAGACCATCAAAGAATTTTTGAACGGTGTGAGCTACTTTAGCTATTCACGTCTTTCATACTCACATTTGTGCTATTCCAACGATACAAGCCCGAAGACATTCCACTCAAAGCTGCGCATCAAGCGAGTGGACAAATGCAGTTTCCGATTTGAGAACGACATGCTGCATGAATCCTTTGGCATTGTGCAGGCCAGTATCGAGTATGTAGAGGGCGGCAACTATAAGGGGTGATACCATGAGAAAAATCACAGAGACTGACCTCGCCGGAAAAGGGAACCTTGGCAGGCCGGATATACCGGGCGTATCGACAGCAGAGATGCAGCGTATTTTGGACGAGCTTTCCCGCGAGGTTATTGTGCCTGCCTTTAACGAGCTTTCCGGGCAGGTGGAGACTGCCGTAAACGAACGATACACCAAAGAGGAAGCCGACAAAAAGTTGAACGAAAAGGCGTTTGAAATCGGTGCCGGTGACATGACAAAATCGGTGTACGACCCGAACAACAACGGTGTGAATGTAACTGTGCAGCCGTGGAACTGCGTAAAATCCGGCACGGTTTATTATCTGTCCGGTTCCGGTACTACGGGCAGATGTAAGATTCCTGAAGCATGGACAAGCGGGGACACTTTCTCTGTCAATGGCAATGTGGTGCCTGCCTACTGCGGGGCTGATACTGTGGACGGAGATACAATCGTTGCCGGGAGATGGGTGCTGTTTACCTATGACGGTACACAGCTAAATTTTAGCGGCGGCGGTGGATTGGGTTTAAGCAAGCTGGCGAAGGCCACCGCTGCTGCTGACAATGTGCTGGCGGGCAAAAGCTTTTATGCTGTGGATAAAACGCTTAAAGAAGGGACTATGCCGAACCGGGGTGCAGTGGACACAACCATAAACCCGGGAAGTTCTTACGCAGTCCCCGCAGGATACCACAACGGCGGAGGCCGCGTAAAAGCGGCAACATGGACAAAAGACAAATATTTATATCTGGTCATACAGTATCAAAACGGCTATGGAAACCCTATGCCGGAGTACGCGGCAACAGTGGTTGCACAAGGCATACCGGAGCCCGGTTTTCTGGCGCATTATAGCGGCGGTGGAAATGTCAATGCAGTTAAAAATGTCTGCAATGCCAATATGCTGAATATTGAAGCCTATGCCGGAAACGGCACGGCACAGATAACACCACTAACCTACCTATATGACATTTTCCACAAAACGAATCATGATCCAGGTGTTGTTTATACATTAGGCGCCGGAGTTTATTGTTACCGTATGAGATGAGGACTAAAGCATGGCAGAGAATACAATTATTCATGAAATCAGCCTCGCCGGGTACAAAGCCACTTCCACCGGCGGCATGCTGGATTTGGGCACATGGGGCAGCTACGGCATTGAAAAGCTGCACCTTACACTGGACGCAGCATGGCAGGATTTGACCATTACGGCGTTCTTCAACGTGAAGGGCGAAGTCGTTGGCAAGGCGCTGGTTGGCAAAGACGGCTATGCGGATGTGCCGTGGGAAGCAACGAAGGAAAACACGTTTGCCGGGCGCATTGTCTTTGAAGGCAGCATGAACAACCAGCGCCGTATTTCGGCCAACCTGAACTTCAAGGTCACAAACCACAGCGAGTTTGAGGACAGCGACCCTGTGCCGACAGATGACCGCTGGAACCAATTTGTGACACAGAACAAAGAGTACCGCGACGGTGCGTATGAGGCCGCTGAAAGAGCCAACGCGCGTGCAGAGGACGCAGAGGTGGCCAGCGAAGGTGCGCAGGCTGCGGCAAGGGCTGCGAAGGCCAGTGAGAATGCAGCGGCGGCGAGTGCAAGCAATGCTGCGGCGGATGCTGCCAAGGCCGGGCAGTATGCAAAGGCCGCACAGGCTGCCCAAGAAGCGGCGGAAAATGCGGCTGCTGCCGCGGCGGCCAGTGAGAGCGCAGCGGATACGCTGGCGGCGAAGGCCGAGCGGGCTGCCCAGGAGGCGGAGAATTCCAATACAGCGGCCAACAATGCGGCCTACCTTGCCGGAGAG
>JABLTM010084854.1_pt1 | contig 11202 bp, 9 predicted proteins | sample 7160121 | NCBI WGS metagenome assembly JABLTM01 (sample SAMN14651224, study PRJNA627086) | human gut metagenome | isolation source: feces | host: Homo sapiens | reverse complement strand
TTGGTGCGTGATTCTGGTCAGCGAAAGCTGACATATTCTTCTCAGAATCACTGCACATCCTCGCGGAGCGTTTATCTCAGTCGGAGATTATACTCCCACTGAGAAAGACTTGGAGTGTTATTACTCACTTGCAGAAGTGGGAGTCTTCTCGACTGAGATAAAAGACAAGAATCATAAGACTGGAGGAGCGGTAAGATGAACTGGAAAAAATTATCAGCGTTTGCACCGATGCTGGCGGTTATTGTACTGGCCGGATGCATGGGAAAAACATTAGCGGGATATACGCCGGCCACTTACGAAGCCAAAGCAGAAGAAATCACACTCCAGGAAGAAACAACACAAAGCACAGAAGAAAAAGGACAGAAAACGTCCAAAATAAAGAAAAAAACAAAGAAAGCCGCAAAAACAGAAAGCAAAAAGAAAGCGGCAAAAGGAAACTTTGATCTGGAAGATGGAACTTATATCGGGGAAGGTCAGGGATTTGGCGGAACGATTAAAGTTTCGGTCGTAATAAAAGACAAGACGATCACAGAAATCAATGTCGTGAGTGCCGAAGGAGAAGATGCGGCTTTCTTTGGAAGAGCGAAGGGCGTGATCGATAAGATCCTTTCCGGGCAGAAGACGGATGTGGATGTGGTATCCGGTGCGACCTATAGTTCCAGAGGCATTATAAGTGCCGTGAAAAATGCATTGACCGGAGAGAAGGATACCAGTACTTCACCGGCAGCGGGCGGCACAGGCGGGGCATCGGCAGCAGCCGGAAGTGGAAAGATCACGCAGGTGGCGGAAGACAAAGATCAGACCTGCAAAGACGGCACTTACTATGGCACCGGAACCGGATTTGGCGGAACGGTGAAAGTAAAAGTTGTGATCAAAGATAACAAGATCAAAAGTATCGAGATCGTGGAACATCAGGACGGAAGCAGCTATATGCAGAAGGCATCCGCACTGATCAGCACGGTGATCGAAAAACAGAGCACCAACGTAGACGGCGTGTCCGGGGCAACTTACAGTTCGGCCGGTCTGATCGAGGCGATCCGAAATGCTGTAGATCAGGCAAAAACGACAAAGACAAGCGGGGACAATAAGAAAGAAACCGAGAAAAAGAATAACGATACATCCGGAACTGTCACTCCACAGGTGACTGGAAAGTTTCCATATAAAGATGGTATCTACTATGGAACCGGGGAAGGATATATGGGAGATATCACCGTTGCAGTGGTCATCCAGAATAAGACAGTCACCTCAATCCTGGTGACAGAGACAGACGGAGACGGGGAAGAATTTGTCAAAAAGGCAAAAGCAGTGGCAGACCAGATTGTAAAAAAACAGAGTACCAGGAAAATAGATACCGTGTCGGGAGCAACTTACAGCTCGAAGGGAATCCTGGAAGCGATCAAAGATGCCCTGAATCATGCAAAAGAGGCAACTAACGGGAAAGAAACCGAAAAGCCGGCAGAAACCGAGACGCAGAAGCCAGCAGAAACCGAGAAACCCTCAGAAAGTGAATCTTCATCGGAGAGTGAAAAAGAAAGAGTGTATGCCGACGGAGATTATACCGCTTCGGCAACCTGCACTTCTTCTGGCGGAGGAGCGTTTGACGATTATACACTGACTGCGACCGTCACGATCAAAGATGACAAGATCACAGCGATCACAAACGTTGCCGGAAGCGGAGCAGGTTATGTGGCTGCAGATGCTCTTTATATAAAGAGGGCGGCAGAAGGCACAAGAAAAGCACAGGGAGTGGTAGCACAGGTTCTGGCAAAGAACAGCCTGGACGAAATCGATGTGGTATCCGGTGCGACCTGTTCATCCAATGCCCTTTTAGAAGCCTGCAGACAGGCACTTGAGAGTGCAAAGATCGTGCAACAAAGTGAGTAAAAAGTAAGGAAGATTCTGATGAAAAAATTCTGGATAAAAATGTGCAGCCTTGTGCTGCTACTGTTTCTGATCGGCGGTTACAATACCGTGCTTGCAATGCGGGAGCAGCGAGATGAGATCGCCAGGCTGACCGCAGAGCTGGAGGGCAGCAAGATGACCGTTTCAGCTTTAAAGGAACAGCAGGCAAAGAAAACAGAAAATACAGCGGCAGAGGCTTTAAAAGGTGCAGATGCCAAGAATACAGACGGAGGCTGGAAGGACGGCACTTACGAAGGGGAAGGTCAGGGATTTGGCGGCAAGGTCGTTGTGGAAGTGACGATCGAGAGCGGAGAGATCACGTGTATTGAAGTCAAAGAAGCAGAAAAAGAGGACAGTGCATACCTTGAAATGGCAAAGGATATCATCGAGGATATCGTAGATGCACAGTCGGCGGACGTGGATACTATCAGCGGAGCAACCTTCAGTTCAACCGGAATCCGGGAAGCAGTTACACAGGCACTTGAAAAGGCGGAATAAGAAATGAACAAGAAACTTGACAGAAAAAAGCAAAAACAAGTACATCGCTATGTAAGAGCTATCATACAGCTGATCTTCTTTCTGCTGGTACCATCCGCTTTTACAGCTGCATTTTCCGGTGTAAAATATCTGTTTACGCAGATTGGCAAAGGAGATGCGATCAGCATGACAAGTTTTGTCACAGCTCTGTGCGTCCTCTGCCTTTATACCATTCTGTTCGGTCGGTTTTTCTGCGGATTTGCCTGTGCATTTGGAAGTTTCGGAGATGCACTGCATGGTATTTATCTGTGGATCTGTAAAAAAATCAGGAAAAAACCGTACCGTATTTCAGAGAAGATCACAAAGTATTTATATTTGCTGAAATACATCGTGCTGGCTATGATCAGCCTGTTATGTTATGCAGGCGTTTATGCAAAAACAAAGGGCACCAGTCCGTGGGAAGTTTTTTCCATGATCCGTGCCGGAAACTTCAAACTTGGCGGATATGCCATCGGGATTGTACTGCTGACCATTCTGATGATCGGCATGTGTGTGCAGGAACGCTTTTTCTGCCGTTTTTTCTGTCCGATGGGTGCAGTCTTTTCCCTGCTTCCGGCACTGCCGTTCCTGACACTGGCAAGAGACCGTGAAAACTGCATCAAAGGATGCAGGGCATGCACGAAAAACTGTCCAGCAGAACTGGGACTTACAAAGAGCGGTTCGATCGAGACGCCGGGAGAATGTTTCCAGTGTCAGAAGTGCGTGGACATCTGCCCGAAAGGAAATATCCATACGAGAGTGCCGAAGCTTCGCGGCAATGAAGTGTGGTTTACGGTTTTCAGAGCATTGCTGCTGCTTGGCGTGCTTTACCTGTTCCATCTGGCATAGGCAAAAGGGAGTAGCCCTCTTTTATGCCGGGCGGAATTATTTTTAAGGTTATTGGTTAGCAAATGCTAATTTTTAATAAAACAAACTAATTATTATTCGAGGAGGAATACTCATGAAAAAAAGAACCATCAACATGAAAAAGTCACTGGCAATCGCAGTCGCAGCAGCAATGATGCTCGGTATCTGCCCGACAGCAGCACCGGTCAATGCAGCAGATTCAGATTACAAATACGTTTATGCAAGTCTGGACTGGGCAGAGTACTGGCAGAATGAAAATGTTTATCTGGCAAGCGGAAGTACACTGAAATCTTCCTCCGAAGAAGCGGATGCCAGAGGAGAATATGATAAAGGTGCATTTGACGTTGTAACGCGTGCAACGAAAAACCACGGACTGCACCGCGGAAGTTTCCAGTGTGATGCTGTGATCCGTGATACCGATGGAAAAGCATATGAAATCTCTTACTGGACATCCGAAGAAGTGTCGGCAAAGGATGAAAATGGACAGGATACTACGAAAAAAGTTGTCTATGCAGTCCTGACAGACGGAAGCAAGATCCAGTTTGATAAAGGTACGATCACCTACACCGAAAACGGTGAGACAAAAACGGCAACCATGGAGGATTATGAAGTAAAAGGAATCAAATATGTACCGGTTGCAGTCAAAACAGAAGATTATGCAGATTTCTGCAAGAAATACAGCGTAACAGAAGATGCATCTGCAATCGAAGGCGGATATACGGAGAAAGCACTGAAAGCATATACAAAGACAGCAGAAGTAACTGCAGATACCAATGGTCTGAAAGTTGCAACAAAAAATGCAGACGGAACCTATTCTTTTGCGGCAAGAAAGACAGGAAGCAATTCCGGTATCAAAAATGAAGCACAGAAAACAGTCGATGAGACAAAGATTGTAAAGACGGTACGTTCCGCAGATGATGCTGAGACTTACGGTGCATTTATCCGTGTTGACCTGACAGGAGATGCTTATGGTGATCTGGGTGCAAATATGCAGACAGTTCGCTGGGACTACTATGGAAATGACAGCACTTACACAAACAAACTGGCAACCTACGGAACAAAATTTGCAGCAGACAACTGGATGCACAAATCCATGGGTGTTCAGCTTGGACTGACGAAATCCCTTCGCTGCCAGCTGCCGGAAGGAACCGACGGAACCGGATACTGGAAAGTAACTGTATATGCACTGGGATATCAGGATTATACCTTTGAAGTACAGGCAACATCTGAGAACATCGTATCTGACAATAAAGGTGATGAGAAAGTAGATACCACAGAACTGCAGAAAGTGGTAGACGAAGCAAAGAAACTGGTAAAAGCAGACTACACCGCTTCTAGCTGGGCATCTTTTGAGACAGAGCTGGCAGAAGCAGAAGATGAGCTGAAAACACCGCATACACAGGCAACAGTAAACGAAGCGATCGCTCATCTGCAGAATGCGATCAAAGATCTGGTAAAAGTACAGAAAGAAACCGAGACAAAGACACCGGAAACAAAAACAGATATCAACAATGATAAGAACAACCAGACACAGACTGCTTACAAAGCAAAAGTAAAACTGAACTCTGTCAAGAACACAAAAGGCAGAAAAGCAGTCCTGAAATGGAAAAAGGTTAAAAATGCAGATGGTTATGTTGTATACCGTGCAACAAAGAAAAACGGAAAATACGCAGCAGTAAAAACCATCAACAAAGGAAAGACGGTTACCTTTACCAACAAAAATCTGAAAAAAGGAAAAACATACTACTATAAAATCAAAGCTTACAAAAAAGTAAACGGCAAAAAAGCACTTGGTCAGTTTTCAGCAGTAAAGAGCGTTAAAATCAAAAAATAAGCGTAAGTTTTCAGATTTTTCGGGCGGGCACACTTGACAGGGTGTGCCTGCTTTTGTATAATAAAACAGCATGCGGTCATGGCGGAATTGGCAGACGCGCTGGTTTTAGGTGCCAGTGGGCAACCGTGTGAGTTCGAGTCTCACTGGCCGCATTCTTTACAGAAAAGAGACAATTTTTTCTATTCATCTGCTTGACAATTTCAGACAGTTGAGATATAGTAAATATATACAAAAAAGCTTTGGATTTTTTTAGAGTTTTCAGAAGCTTTACATATAAGTAGAGTAGATATCGTACGTAAAGTGTCGTTGGAGGGGGAGGCTTCCGACGAACGAAGGTTATACCGCGTTACGGTCTCGCTTCCGCTACTGCACAAAGAACCAGGATATTTTATCCTTTATTTTTGTGCGGCATTTTTTTACCCAAAAACAGCTAATTACCGCAAAAAGCGGTTAATAAAGAAAGGAGTAATGAACATCATGGGATTCAAATCAGACATTGAAATTGCACAGGAGACAACGATGGCTCCAATCACAGAAATTGCAGACAAAGCAGGTATTGACCGTAAATATCTGGAGCAGTACGGCAATTATAAAGCAAAAATTGACTACAATCTGTTAAGAGAAAAAGAAGGCGAAGACGGCAAGCTGATCCTGGTTACCGCAATCAACCCGACTCCGGCAGGAGAAGGAAAGACAACCACATCTGTAGGTCTGGCAGACGGAATGTCAAGACTTGGTAAAAAAGTTATGGTAGCTCTTCGTGAGCCGTCACTTGGACCTGTATTCGGTGTAAAAGGCGGAGCAGCCGGCGGCGGATATGCTCAGGTAGTTCCGATGGAAGATATCAACCTCCACTTCACAGGTGATTTCCATGCGATCGGTGCAGCAAACAACCTGCTGGCAGCCATGATCGACAACCACATTTTCCAGGGCAACGCACTGAACATTGACCCGAGAAAGATCACATGGAAGAGATGCGTGGATATGAACGACCGTCAGCTGAGAAACGTAGTAGACGGACTTGGCGGAAAGACAAACGGAATGCCAAGAGAAGATGGTTATGACATCACCGTTGCTTCTGAGATCATGGCAGTTCTGTGTCTGGCACGTGATATCACAGACCTGAAAGAAAGACTGTCTAAAATCATCATTGGCTATACATACGGAAAGATCGCAGAGCAGAAACCGGTTACCGCAGGTGACCTGAATGCACAGGGAGCTATGGCAGCTCTTCTGAAAGATGCACTGAAACCAAACCTGGTACAGACACTGGAGAAAACACCGGCAATCGTACACGGCGGTCCGTTCGCAAACATTGCTCATGGATGTAACTCCGTAACAGCAACCAAGATGTGTCTGAAACTGGCTGATTACACCATCACAGAAGCCGGATTCGGTGCTGACTTAGGTGCTGAGAAATTCCTGGATATCAAGTGCCGTATGGCAGGTCTGAAACCAAACGCAGTTGTTATCGTAGCAACCGTTCGTGCACTGAAATACAACGGCGGCGTTGCAAAAGCAGACCTGAACAACGAAAATCTGGAAGCTCTGGAAAAAGGTATGCCAAACCTGCTGAAACATGTAAGCAATATCACAAACGTATACAAACTGCCTTGCGTAGTTGCAATCAATGCATTCCCGACCGATACCGAAGCAGAACTGAAACTGGTTGAAGAGAAATGTAAAGAACTGGGCGTAAATGTTGTTCTCTCTGAAGTATGGGCAAAAGGCGGCGAAGGCGGAATCGCTCTGGCAGAAGAAGTGATCCGTCTGTGTGATCAGCCAAACGACTTTACTTATGCATACGAACTGGAAGGTTCTATCGAAGATAAACTGAATGAGATCGTTCAGAAGATCTACGGCGGAAGCAGAGTTGTCCTGACAGCAAATGCAAAGAAACAGGCAAAACAGCTCGAAGATATGGGATTTGGCAACTGCCCGATCTGTATGGCAAAAACACAGTATAGCTTAACGGATGACCAGACAAAACTGGGTGCTCCGAAAGATTTTGAGATTACTGTTCGTAACCTGAAGATCTCCGCAGGTGCAGGATTCATCGTAGCACTGACCGGTGATATTATGACCATGCCTGGACTGCCGAAAGTTCCGGCGGCTGAGAGAATCGACGTAGATGAGACAGGAAAGATTTCCGGACTGTTCTGATCAAAACAAAATGATCGCAAAGGTCATATGCATTTTTTCATAAGACAGGGATGAAAGATTCCCAGCAAGCAGATGCCAGGGTTCAATGGGTATACCAGCCTTTTGACTCTGGCATCTTTTCAATGTAAATATAAGAAGAAAAAGCGAGGTGCGTATATGTTTCGAGAAGAGTATCAGGCAGTTTGTGGTGCTGCAAAGAAAAAAGTGGAATTTCTGGAAAAGAATCCGCTTGGATATGTGGCAGCTGCTTTCCTGGCAGGAATGTTTGTCGGACTGGGCTGCGTGCTGATGGGCGTTGTGGGAGGATATTTCAATGCAGCGGGAAGTCCGGCAACGAAATTGCTGAACGGACTTGTTTTTGCAGTAGGATTAAATTTTGTGTTTATGGCAGGTGCGGAACTGTTTACCGGAAATAATTTTACAATGAGTGCAGCATCTATAAAAGGAGAAGTTTCCTGGGGGAAAACGATCAAAGTGTGGATCGTCTGCTATCTGGGAAATCTGCTCGGTTCTGTTGTGACAGCCGGAATCTTTATGATGACCGGACTGATGAACGGACAGGAAGTTGGAACGTTCTTGAGAAATGCGGCAGTGGCGAAAGTCTCCGCAGCTCCGATGGAGCTTTTTGCAAAAGCGATCTTCTGTAATATCTGTGTATGTCTTGCGGTGTGGTGCAGCATCAAAATGAAAACAGAGACTGGCAAGATCATGATGGCGATCTTGGGTGTGATGACCTTTGTTACCAGCGGATATGAGCACAGCGTTGCCAATATGACCTTTTTTACGATTGGTCTGTTAGATCCGGGTACAGCTATCACGATCGGGGGAGTGCTTTACAATCTTCTGATCGTCACAGCCGGCAATATGCTGGGCGGTATTCTGTTTGTGGCATTGCCATATTATCTGATCCAGAAAAAGGATTAAAATAACAGAAAATTCAAGTCGAACGCACGTGAGCAGGTAACCTTCCAAAAAGAAGATACCTGCTTTTTTGTTGTCAAAAAAATTTTCAAAATTCTTGCATAGTGTTTTTGTGAACCTGGAGTGTTTCAAAGTATGGCTTCAAATTCAAAAATACAGAAAAAATCGTAACAGACTTGTAAAAAAATGTAATATATGTTAAAGTAAACAAGGTTACGTCAACAGATGTAAGGAGGAAAATATGAGCAAGCAAAGAAAAAGAAAATACCTGCAGATTGTTGTAACATTTTTATGCATATGCATGCTGGGGGGCTTTTCTGGGAAACAGGTTCATGCTGAGACAGGCTATGCACTGATTCCGAAAGTAAAAGAAGCACAGACCGGATGGTTTGTAAAATACTGGAGCGGCTGGAAGTATATTTATGCAAACGGCAAGTGCCCGAAGAACAAATGGAAAAAGATCAACAATAAGATTTACTATTTTGATAAAAACGGTTATATGCAGACCGGCTGGAAGAAATATAAAAATTCCTGGTACTATCTTCGCAAGAGCGGCAAGAACAAAGGGGCACTCTGCACCGGATGGAAAACGATCTCCGGGAAACGGTATTTTCTGGCAAAAAAGACAGGTGCAAGAGTGACCGGATGGCATACGATCAAAAATACCCTTTACTATTTTAATAACAAAGGTGTCCTTCAGAAAGGAAAGACGGTAGGAGAGTATCAGCTGGATAAAATCACCGGTGCGGCCATCAAGATCGCGACCGAACCGGATACCTCCGAAGTGACGGACGAGAGCAACACCACAGGAGGCGATGCGGACAATACTGCCACGACTGTTGACAAACTGCATATCTTTGTCGGGGACTCCAGAACGGTAGGTTTAAGTAATGCAATGGGCTGTGTATCTTACGATAAACTTCTTCAGATCCGCACAGAAGAAAACCTGACAGAGTACTATCTGGCGGAAGTCGGCAGTGGTTATTCCTGGTACAGCACAAAAGCACTTCCGAAGCTGGTGAAAATGCTCAATGAGAATCCGGCAGCGACTGTGATTTTGAATCATGGTATCAATGATCTTGGAAATATTGATCAGTACATAGCCTCTTATCAGTGGCTGATCAGAGTGTATCCGAATACAAAATTTGTGATCATGTCCGTAAATCCAGTCAACAGAAAACTTTACAAAGGTTATGCAAAACCGGCCAATATTACGGTGTTTAATCAGAAAATGCAGGCGGCGTTTCCAAACAATTTTGTCAATACATATCAGTATCTGCAGTCGATGGGATTTAATACCGCAGACGGACTGCACTACGACAGTCTGACGTACATGAACCTTTATAATTATATGCAGCCGTACTTATAAGGCTGGCAATGGAGTACAGAATCGTTTCGTGGTAATTTCAGGTTCTGTACTTTTCTTTCTGTAAAAATGCCGGAAAACAGTTGGTTTCTGTGTTGACTGAACGATGGAAACTGTAGTATACTGGACAAGGATTGTTATTGTAACTATTCAAAAATAAAAAAGAGAATTTTGGTTCTCATATAATAGGAGAAATACTGCAAAATGCAGTATGACAGCTATTCACAGGAGGAGACACATATGGTACAGGCTATTGTAGGAGCAAACTGGGGCGATGAAGGTAAAGGTAAGATTACCGATATGCTGGCTGAAAAAGCAGACATCATCGTAAGATTTCAGGGAGGAGCAAATGCAGGTCATACGATCGTAAACAATTACGGAAAATTTGCACTGCATACACTTCCGTCAGGTGTATTTTACAGCCATACGACAAGCATCATTGGAAATGGTGTTGCTCTGGATATACCTGTTTTGATAAATGAATTAAACAGCATCGTAGAACGTGGTGTTCCGATGCCGAAACTTCTGATCTCTGATCGTGCACAGATCGTAATGCCATATCATATTTTATTTGATAAATATGAGGAAGAACGTCTGGCAGGAAAATCATTCGGATCTACCAAATCAGGTATCGCACCATTTTATTCAGATAAATACGCAAAAATCGGTTTCCAGGTAAATGAGCTTTTTGATGAAGAAAGACTGCTTGGAAAATTAAAAGACGTATGTGAAAAGAAAAACGTCATGTTAGAGCATCTCTATCACAAACCACTGCTGGTTCCGGAAGAGATTCTGGAAACACTGAAGGAATATCGCGAAATGGTAAAACCATTTGTATGCAATACTTCCCTGTATCTGTGGAATGCACTGAAAGAAGGAAAAACGGTTCTTCTGGAGGGACAGCTGGGAACACTGAAAGATCCGGATCACGGAATCTACCCGATGGTTACCTCCTCTTCCACACTGGCAGCTTATGGTGCAATCGGTGCAGGACTGCCGCCGTATGAGATCACCAAGATCGTGACGGTATGCAAAGCTTACTCAAGTGCAGTAGGAGCAGGTGCGTTCGTAAGTGAGATCTTTGGAGAAGAAGCAGATGAGCTGAGAAAACGCGGTGGAGACGGCGGAGAGTTCGGAGCAACCACAGGTCGTCCTCGCCGTATGGGATGGTTTGACTGTGTGGCTTCCAAATATGGATGCCGTATGCAGGGAGCTACGGATGTAGCATTTACCGTTCTGGATGTTCTGGGATACCTGGATGAGATTCCGGTTTGCACAGGTTATGAGATCGACGGAGAAGTTACCACCGATTTCCCGACTACCGCACAGCTGGAAAAAGCAAAACCGGTTCTGGAGAAACTGCCAGGCTGGAAGAGCGATATCCGCGGAATCCGCAAATACGAAGATCTGCCGGAGAACTGCAAGAAATACATCGAGTTCGTAGAAGAACACATCGGATTCCCGATCACCATGGTATCTAACGGACCAGGAAGAGATGATATCATCTATCGCGAGAGTAAACTCTCCAAATAAAAAGTTGTCGGTGGTTTCCTGGCAGGTGTAAGGAATGGAAATGTCAGGTGTTTTAAAATACTGTTTACAAATGAACAGTATTGCATGTGCAAATGAACGA
>JABLTM010118606.1_pt1 | contig 11215 bp, 5 predicted proteins | sample 7160121 | NCBI WGS metagenome assembly JABLTM01 (sample SAMN14651224, study PRJNA627086) | human gut metagenome | isolation source: feces | host: Homo sapiens | reverse complement strand
GCTGTAGCACTCTGATACGTAACTGTAAATTCTACCGGTTTGGTTTGGAATTTATGAAAAATCCTCAGGTGGCCGAAGAAGTGGGCATGACCTTGAACATCGGGCAATGGTTGAGCGTGCCTTTGATTCTGTTGGGCATTTATCTGATAGCGACAAGCAAGAAGCGGAAAGAAGCCTTTTGATAATATCTGATAATAAGTGACTTCCTATTAGAAAGTGAACTTATCGTACGAATGTTTCATCTTTGAACAACTATGTTTCATGTAACATAATTGTTCGAGGATGAAACATTTTTTATATACCTTTTGGGAGTGGAGGGGTACATTTGCAATGCCGTTTTGAAAACGGTGAGAGAACAATCTTATGTTTAACTTAATCTTATGCGTAAATGAAAAGCAATAAACGAGCATTCTTATTTACACTCCTGTTCTCAATGGTGTGTATGGTATTGCAAGCGCAAAGTTTGCAGGTCGAGGGGACTGTAATTTCAAAGTCTGATGGAGAGCCTATTATTGGAGCTACTGTACTGGAAAAGGGTACGACAAATGGTACGATTACTGATTTCGACGGAAAGTTTTCTTTATCGGTAAAGCAAGGTGCTGAAATCGCTATTTCTTATGTAGGTTTTAAAACTCAAACCTTAAAAGCCAGCAGTGTGATGAAAGTCGTGCTGGAAGAAGACGCTGAAATGTTGCAGGAAGTAGTGGTAACAGGTTATACCACCCAGCGTAAGGCTGATTTGACCGGAGCTGTTTCAGTAGTGAGTGTAGATGAACTTTCAAAGCAGAACGAAAACAATCCGATGAAAGCTTTGCAAGGCCGTGTTCCTGGTATGAACATAACCGCGGATGGTAATCCGAGTGGTTCAACAACCATTCGTATTCGTGGTGTGGGTACCTTAAATAACAATGACCCTCTTTACATTATTGATGGTGTGCCTACTAAAGCAGGTATGCATGAATTGAATGGAAATGATATTGAATCCATTCAGGTGTTGAAAGATGCCGCCTCTGCTTCTATTTATGGTTCTCGTGCTGCAAATGGTGTCATTATTATTACTACCAAAAAAGGAAAAGATGGAAAGTTGAAAGTTGATTTTGATGCATCAGTTTCTGCTTCTATGTATAATAACAGACTGGAAGTGCTGAATGCCAGAGAGTATGGACAGGCTATGTGGCAAGCTTATGTCAATGGAGGTCAGGATCCGAATACCAATCCGCTGGGATATAAATATGACTGGGGATACGATAGCAATGGCAATCCACAATTGAATGGTATCAGCATGTCTCGTTTCCTGGATTCGAACAACACTGTTCCATCGGCAGATACAGACTGGTTTGATGAAACAACTCGTACGGGTGTGATTCAGCAATACAATGTGTCAGTCAGCAATGGATCAGAAAAAGGAACTTCTTTCTTTTCTTTAGGCTATTATAAAAATCTTGGTATTATCAAGAATACAGATTTCGAGCGTTTTTCAGCTCGTATGAACTCCGATTATAATTTGATTGGAAAGGTGTTGACGATTGGTGAACATTTCACTTTGAACCGTACTTCTGAAGTGCAGGCTCCTGGTGGTTTCTTGGAAAACGTATTGCAATTCAATCCGTCTTTGCCGGTGTATGACATCAATGGAGAGTACGCAGGTCCGGTAGGAGGTTATCCTGACCGTGAAAACCCGGTTGCCCGCTTGGACAGAAATTCTGATAATCGTTATTTCTACTGGCGTTTGTTTGGAGATGCTTATGTGAACATTAATCCGTTCAAGGGATTCAATATCCGTTCTACATTCGGTTTGGATTATTCACAAAAACAGCAGCGTATTTTCACTTATCCTATTACAGAAGGTAACGTAGCCAATGACAAGAATGCGATTGAAGCTAAGCAGGAACATTGGGTAAAATGGATGTGGAATGCGGTTGCCACTTATAACTTTGAAATTGGAAAACATCGTGCAGATGCGATGGTCGGTATGGAGTTGAACCGTGAGGATGATGATTGGTTCTCTGGATACAAGGAAGATTTTAGTATCTTGACTCCTGATTATATGTGGCCTGATGCAGGTACAGGTACTGCACAAGCTTATGGTACTGCTGAAGGATACTCATTGGTTTCTTTCTTTGGAAAAGTGAATTATACATATGACGACAAGTATTTGGCTTCAGTAACTGTACGTCGTGATGGTTCTTCTCGTTTCGGTAAGAATAACCGTTATGCTACCTTCCCTTCTGTTTCTTTGGGATGGCGTATCAGCAATGAGAAATTCATGAAAGGAATTGATTGGTTAGATGACTTGAAAATTCGTGCTTCATGGGGACAGACTGGTAACCAAGAAATTTCAAATGTGGCTCGTTATACAATTTATGCACCAAATTATGGTGTGACTGAATCGGGGGGACAGAGTTATGGTACTTCATACGATATTGCCGGTACAAACGGAGGAAGTATCCTGCAGTCTGGATTTAAACGTAACCAGATTGGAAATGATGATATCAAATGGGAAACTACTACTCAAACAAACTTAGGTCTTGATTTCTCTTTATTCAATCAGACTCTGTATGGATCTTTTGATTGGTTCTATAAGAAAACAACGGATATTCTTGTACAGATGGCGGGTATCGCAGCCATGGGAGAAGGTAGTTCTCAATGGATTAATGCCGGTGCCATGGATAACAAAGGTTTTGAATTGAATTTGGGTTATCGTAATACCACTACATTTGGTTTGAAATATGATTTGAGTGGAAACATCTCTGCTTATCGGAACAAGATTACCGCTCTGCCTGCTACTGTAGCTGCCAATGGAACCTTTGGTGGTAATGGCGTAGAAAGTGTAATCGGTCATCCAAATGGTGCACAAGTTGGTTATGTGGCTGATGGTATCTTTAAGTCACAGGAAGAAATTGACAATCATGCCACTCAGGAGGGAGCTGGTTTGGGACGTATCCGTTGGCGTGACCTTGATGGAAATGGCGTCATCAATGAAAAAGACCAGCAGTGGATTTATGACCCGACTCCTGCATTCAGCTATGGATTGAACATCTATCTGGAATACAAGAACTTTGACTTGACGATGTTCTGGCAAGGTGTACAGGGCGTAGATGTAATCAGCGACTTGAAGAAGGAAACAGATTTGTGGAGTGGCTTGAACATCGGTTTCTTGAATAAAGGTAAACGTGTGTTGGATGCATGGTCTCCGACGAATCCGGATTCAGATATACCAGCTTTGTCACGTGACGATATAAACAATGAAAAGCGTGTATCTTCTTTCTTTGTGGAGAACGGATCATATTTGAAACTGCGTAATCTTCAGATTGGTTATAACGTACCTCAGAATCTTGTAAAGAAAATCAAGATGGAGCGTCTGCGTTTTTATTTAAGTGCACAGAATTTGCTTACTATCAAGAGTAAGGACTTCACAGGAGTAGATCCGGAAAATCCGAATTTCGGTTATCCGATTCCTTTGAACGTAACTTTCGGTGTGAATGTTAGCTTTTAAAACGAGAAACAATTAAAATGAGAATTATGAGAAATTTATTATATGCAACAGTTTTAGGTGTTACGTTGGTTTGCTCTGGATGTTCTGATTTCTTGGAAAAACAAGTTCCACAGGGAACCATTGACGATGAACAGTTACAGAATCCTGAGTATGTAGATAATTTGGTCGTTTCTGCTTATGCAGTATGGATTTCTGCTGAAGATATCAACTCTTCTTTCTCTATGTGGAATTATGATGTCCGTTCAGATGATGCTTACAAAGGAGGAAATGGTACAGAAGATGGCGATGTGTTTCATACATTGGACATCTCTCAAGGTATAATGACTACTGCATGGAATATTAGTGACATGTGGCAGCGTCTGTATAACTGTATTTCACGTGCTAATACAGCTTTGCAGCTGCTGGACAAGATGGATGAAAATACTTATCCGTTGAAACAACAGCGTATTGCCGAAATGAGATTTTTGCGTGGGCACGGACATTTCTTGCTGAAACAATTGTATAAGCATATCGTATTGGCCAACGATGAAACTCTTTCTCCGGAAGATTATAATAATCTGTCGAATACCACTTATACAAATGATGAAAGCTGGCAGCAAATAGCCAATGATTTCCAGTTTGCTTATGAGCATCTGCCGGTTACACAAGCCGACAAAGGGCGTCCTACACAGGCCGCAGCTGCAGCCTATCTGGCAAAAACTTATCTGTATAAAGCTTATCATCAGGATAATCCGGATAATAATGAAGTGACCAGCATCAATAGAGATGATTTGGAGAAAGTCGTTCAATATACAGATGAATCCATCATGACTGCAGGTGGATATGGTTTGGAACCGGATTTCCATAACAATTTCCGTCCGGAACCTCAATATGAAAACGGATGTGAGTCATTGTGGGCTATGCAATATTCCATGAATGATGGAACCAACAATGGTAACTGTAACTGGTCATATGGACTGATTGTTCCGAATATTCCGGGTGTAACAGATGGAGGATGCGATTTTTACAAACCGAGCCAGAACCTGGTGAATGCTTTCCGGACAGATAATGACGGACATCCGTATTTGGATACCTTTAATGATAACGATTATGATGCTACTACAGACAATGCAGACCCTCGTTTGTTCCTGACTGTAGGTATGCCGGGATTCCCGTATGAATTCAACACAAAATACATGATGGACAAGTCTTCTACTTGGAGCCGTAGTAATGGCCTTTATGGTTATTATGTAACTTTGAAACAGAATGTGGATCCGGATGGTGGATACTTGATTAAAGGTGGATGGTGGGGCAGCCCGATGAATCACATCGTACTCCGCTATGCCGATGTATTGCTGATGCGTGCAGAAGCATTGATTCAGTTGAATGACGGACGTATTGATCAAGCCATCAGTTTGATTAATGAACTTCGTATTCGTGCAGCTCAGAGTACAGCCATGATTGCAGATTATCCTTCTAAATATGGAGTGAATTTCTTTGTGAAACCTTATAACGGAACTTATACACAGGAGGAAGCCTTGAAGATACTGAAATTTGAACGTCGTGTAGAGTTGGCTATGGAATGTGACCGTTTCTTTGACTTGGTACGTTGGGGAGAGGCGGATAAGGTTTTGAACAAATATTATGCAGAGGAAACAAATGACTGTACGGTTTATTCGAATGCTTCATTTACGAAGAATAAAAACGAATATTTGCCTATACCGTTTGCTCAGATAAGTGCTAGCAATGGCCATTATAGCCAAAACTGTGGTAACTGGTAATTTGATTGTGAATCTTAATTAATGAATATTATGAATACAATAAAACATATAAACAAAGTGCTTTTCATTGTCCTATCTTTGGTTTTGATGGTAGGATGTGATGAGAGTGAAAGTCTTCAATTGAATGGAGATACGTGGTTGAAGATTTTGAAGGTAGACGATTATCAGGGTGTTATTGATAATTCTACTAAAACGGTTGTTATTGAAGTTCCTGTGACTTACAATACAGATGCCATGAAAATAACTGAAATAGAGGTCTCTGATGGAGCTGAGGCTTCGATGAAAGTGGGAGATGTAGTTAACTTCTCTTTTCCTCAGACAATCAAAGTGACGAATGGGGATGCCTTTTTTGAATATACCGTTACTGTGAAACACGATGAAGCAAAAATCACTTCGTTCAAGTTGAATGACAATTATACGGGCATTATTGATGAGGAAAACCATTCTATTCAGGTTCGCGTACCGACAAGTGTCAATGTAACAAGCTTGGTACCTACAATTGAAACGACGGAAGGAGCTACGGTTACTCCGGCTTCAGGAGTAGCTGTTGATTTCACTAATCCGGTAGAATTTACAGTTACGTATCAGAGTGCTACAGCTACCTATGTGGTTACAGTTGTTCAGTCAGACTCTCCTGAGGTAGTGTATGTGGGACTTGCTTCTTCTGTAAATGACTTAAATCCAGAAGAAAAAGAAGCTGCCACGTGGATGTTACGTAATGTTTCGAATTCAGAGTATGTGTCATTCGATGATGTAAGTGCTGGAAGAGTCAATTTGAGTGGCTGTAAGGTTATGTGGTGGCATCTGCATGTGGATGGGGGCATAGGTAATGAAGCAGCCTTTGAAAATCAGGCCTCTAGTGCTCTACATGCGGTGGCACAAATGAAAGATTTCTATGAGAATGGAGGAAGTGTGTTGCTGACGCGTTTTGCTACCTACTATGCTGCTCAATTGGGTGTCACTAAAGATGGAAAAGTGCCTAATAACAGTTGGGGAGGTACGGAAACATCTGGAGAAACAGTTACGAGTCCATGGAGTTTCTTTATTACAAATCATGCAGATCATCCGCTGTATAAGGATATAACTACTGAAACGATTGATGGAAAGCCAGCTATTTATACATGTGACACGGGTTATAACATCACGAACAGTACGTCTCAATGGCATATTGGTTGGGAAGACTATGCAGACTTGAACACTTGGGAAACCAACCATGGTGCGAACAGTTTGGGATATGGAGGCGATGGTGCTGTAGTAGTATGGGAATATCCATCAAGTGCCGCAAGTGGTAGAGTGCTCTGTATTGGTTCAGGATGCTATGACTGGTATTCTTCAACAGATGCTTCTAGTGATCAATATCATGGGAATGTAGAAAAACTTACTCAGAATGCCATTGAATATTTAATAGGCGAATCAAAAAAATAATTGAATAATAGTTGTCCGAGTGGGGGAATTCCCTGTATCGGACAACGTTAACTAAACAATGTAATTTATGAAAACAATGATATATTCTTTAGCCTTAGCAGCATTTGTGTCATTAGCAAGTTGTAATAATGACGATCCTGTATTAACGCAGAAAGACTGGCAAGGCACTGCCACTTATTTTGCTTCAACAGATGAACAGTTCACTACTTACTATAGACCGGCTGTGGGATATGTAGGTGACCCAATGCCTTTCTATGATCCAGTAGAACAGAGTTTTAAAATCTTGTATTTGCAGGATTTTCGACCAAATCCAGCAGACACTTATCATCCTATTTGGGGGGTGAGTACGAAGGACTTGTCTTCCTATCAGTCTTTGGGAGAGTTGATTTCTACGGGAACAGCGGCAGAGGCTGATGCGGCACTGGGTACAGGAAGTACAATATATGATGAAGCTGAAAAGCTGTATTATACTTTTTATACAGGACATACATCCCGGCAAGAAGTTGTGATGATGGCTACATCTTCTGATTTCAAAACGTGGACCAAGAGTAAATCATTTTACCTGCAAGGGGATGACTATGGTTATAGTGTAAAAGATTTTCGCGATCCTTTTGTTTTTAAAGGAGACGATGGTCAATATCACATGATTGTTTCTACTCAGCAAGGAACAAAAGGTGTCTTAGCTGAATTTACTTCTGCGAATTTGAAATCTTGGGAAAGCAAAGGAGTTTTTATGTCAATGATGTGGGACCGTTTCTATGAATGTCCAGATATCTTTAAGATGGGAGATTGGTGGTATTTGGTTTATTCAGAGAAACTAGCCTCAGTACGTAAAGTACAATATTTCAAAGGGCGTACATTGGATGAATTGAAGTCATGCACGGCAAATGACGCTGGATTGTGGCCGGATAACCATGAAGGTGTCTTGGATTCACGTGCTTTTTATGCTGGAAAGACTGCTTCTGATGGAACGAACCGTTATATCTGGGGTTGGTGTCCGACACGTGCCGGAAATGACAATACGGCTGTTGGAGCTGCACCTAACGAACCGGAATGGGCTGGTAATCTGGTAGCTCACCGGGTTATTCAGCATGAAGATGGTACATTGTCATTGGGTAGTGTAGAAGGTATTGATAAGAAATACGCCACAGAATCACCATTGAAAGTAATGGCTAAGAGTGAGACGGGAGTTACTGAGAATGCAGATAAGTATGTATTGACAGGAGAGGCTTACGTGTTGTTCAACCGCTTAAACGTAAGCAATAAACTTTCCTTTACTGTAAAGGCTAGCAGTAAAACAGATAAATTCGGCTTCTCTTTTGTTCGTGGTACTGATTCTAAGAAATATTATACGATTGTGGTTAGTCCAGAAAATGGAGGTGATGATAAGAAATTGAACTTCGAAGAAAATGGTGAAGAGGGTATTGGTTTTGTAAATGGTATTGATGGGTACTATTTCCCCACTCCGGCAAACAATGAATATAATGTAACCATTTATACAGATAATTCAGTTTGTGTTGTGTATATCAATGATAACGTGGTTTATACGAACCGTATCTATGGCTTGCAAAAAAATTGCTGGTCAATCAATAGTTACGCAGGGACTGTTGAGGTAAGCAATGTCAGAGTAAATTACTATTAAATTAAATAAACTAGATAGTGATGAATGTAGATTTTTTGTTTTCAAAAAAAGTATGGTGCGCCATGGCTTTGGGACTTTCTCTTTCTGCGCAAGGGATGGAAAGTAAGCTGATGGTAAAACACTTGGCTAATGAGCAAAATATTGTGGTATTGGATTCGGTGAAGAAGTTCTTGCTTCTTCCCATCCAAGACAATGCTCCGGAAGGGAAAGTAAATATTGTGATAAACAATGAGGTTCAATGGGCTCAAAGTATGAATGTACGTTTGGCTCGTGAAAAGGTGGATTCATACGTACCAGTGGATTTGTCTGCCTATGCAGGCCAGCATGTATCAATTGATATAGCTGGTATGCCGGCCTCTTCATTGTGTTGGAAAGAACTGAAGCTGTCTGATTCTTTCGATATGGCGAACAAGGAAAGCTTCCGTCCGGTTTATCATCACACACCTGCATACGGCTGGATGAACGACCCGAACGGTATGTTCTATAAAGATGGAGTTTATCATCTGTATTTTCAGTATAATCCTTACGGTTCTGTATGGGGAAACATGCACTGGGGACATTCTACCAGTACCGATTTGGCACATTGGACATTTGAAGGTTGTGCCATTGTTCCGGATGCATGGGGAGCTATTTTCAGCGGTTCGTGTGTAGTAGACCATGAGAATACGGCAGGCTTTGGTAAGGATGCCATAGTGGCCTTCTATACTTCAGCCAAGTCTACTCCTTGGGGAGACGTGCAGGCAGAGAGCATGGCTTATAGTTTGGATAATGGAAAGACTTTTACCAAATATGAAGGCAATCCGATTGTAACTTCTGAAGAAAAGGATTTCCGTGATCCGAAAGTGTTCTGGTATGCGCCGGGTAAACATTGGTGTATGATTCTGGCGGTAGGTCAGCATATGGAGATTTATTCTTCTGCTAACCTGAAGGAATGGAAGAAAGAGAGTGAGTTTGGTGCCATGCAAGGTGCGCATGGGGGCGTATGGGAATGTCCGGATATGGTAGAGATTCCGGTGGAAGGTACCCGTGAGAAAAAATGGGTGCTGATTTGCAACCTGAACCCGGGTGGTCCGTTCGGAGGCAGTGCCGCACAGTATTTTATCGGTTCATTTGATGGAAAGAAGTTTGTGAATGAATTCCCGACGCAGACTAAATGGTTGGATTGGGGCAAGGACAATTATGCCACTGTCACTTGGAACAATGCACCTGACGGCCGTTGTGTGGCATTGGGATGGATGAGCAACTGGCAGTATGCCAACAATGTGCCTACCCGCCAATATCGCAGTGCCAATACCATTGCGCGCGACTTGACGCTTTATCGTGAAGGTGGAGAATTGTATCTGAAAAGCACTCCTTCACCGGAGATAAAGAAGGCCCGTGGCGAAAAGGTTTCAGTGCCTGCGTTCAAGGTGGCAGGACAATACGAAGTGGCAAGCCTGTTGAAAGACAATGAAGGAGCCTATGAAATTGAAATGGTGATTCAGAATGCCGGTGCATCAAAGATTGCTTTCAGCCTCTTGAACGACAAGGGTGAAAAGGTTTCGATGTACTATGATGTGCCGCGCAAGCAGTTTGTGATGGATCGCAGCCAGAGTGGAAAAGTAGACTTTAGCAGTGACTTTCCGGCAGTGACAGTGGCCCCTGTAACCGCAGAAAAAGAGATGACATTGCGTTTATTTGTAGACCGTTCAAGCATCGAGGCCTTTGGGGAAGAAGGAAAGTTTGCGATGACAAACCTGGTGTTCCCGTCCGCACCTTATCATAAGATGGTGTTTGAATCGGATAAGGACGGCTATAATGTGAAGGCCTTGCGGATATATAAACTGAAGTAACAGGCTCTGTTTCTGTGTAGAAACAGCTTCTGGATGAGAATTTTCTTGATGTGTAAAAATGTTTCATCCTGTTTCAATATTGTTTCATGAAACAATATTGTCACAGGATGTAACATTCCTTATCTCTCACTATGAGTCAATTGCCTATTTTTGTGGCAAACAAATAAAAACAACTTTCATGCTAACATGCTAAATTAAAATGCTATGAAGGCCGAAAAAAAACAGTTTTCTAATCGTATGGGAGCTGCAGTGTTGCTGCTCGCTTTGGCTTGTGTGAACGGATATGCACAAGAGAACAAATCTTCAAATGACGGTAGTTCCAAGGAAGAAGGAAACCGTAATGTCATGTTGAATGCTGCGAGTGCGAATGGACCTCGTGAAATTCAGATTGGTCTTCCCTCTGCGGATGTGAATGTGCTGGAAAATGGAATTCCGGTAACTTATGCTACTAATCCTCACAGTGTGAATTCTTTGTGGCGTGCAGATGCCAGTTTGAGTCATGTCGGGTTGCTGAAAATCTCAGAAACAGCCATTACGACAGGAAATATCGGTTATGCAGTCAACTCTTTTACCCAGCTGGGTGAAAAAGGTTTCAACGGAACCCTGAATTATAAGTCCAATCATTTTGGTATGCAGGAGATTTCATTGAACTTGAATGGAGAGATTGCAAAGGATTGGTTCTATAGTGGAAGTATTTATCAGGATTTCGACCCGGGAACATTTAAAATCAAATCGACTCCTTTCCAGGATCGTACACAGATTTACAAGTTTGCTTTGACAAAGCGTTACAATCAGAACCGTGGTGAGTTTACGGCTATGTATCATTACAGCAACAGCCATCCGGTATATATGTATGCTACCCAGTCGGCTCCGTTTGTGTATGTGGGCGATGGAAGTGTGAGAGAGTTGGGCGCTTTTGCGCTGGGTACAACGTCTTACCTCCCGGTGGACAATGAAATGATATACCGTGACATGCGGACAGGTGAACTGAAGAAAACCAATTTGTATGATGCGGTGCAGAACAAGGGTAGTGAAGTGACCTTGATGAACAATTATAATT
>JABLTM010061776.1_pt1 | contig 11262 bp, 8 predicted proteins | sample 7160121 | NCBI WGS metagenome assembly JABLTM01 (sample SAMN14651224, study PRJNA627086) | human gut metagenome | isolation source: feces | host: Homo sapiens | reverse complement strand
AATTTGTATTTAACAATATAAGACTTATAAATATAAGCTTTGAATGAAATTACGAATGTGCATGGAGAAATTTTAGAAATTCTTATGTAGTTTTATGGTAAGAGTTCACGATAGTGGAAAGGACCCATAAAACAAATTAGAAGTTCTTAAATTTCGTAATAAGCCGAGTAATGTAATGAATAGCTTATATTTATAAGTCTTTCTATAAAATCAATAAAAACAATTATCTTGTTATATATTTTTAAGCGAAATCATTTTTTCATCAAACTTACTAATCATTTTGGCACAATTAACTAATTCTTTTGAAGTTTTCTTGTTAACCTCTTGCTCTGTTTTATATTTTACCTTGTGTTCAAAACTTGCCCAGAAATCCATTGCAAGTGTTCTTATTTGTATTTCACATTTAACATATATAGTTTTTTGAGATAATTTAACTGGAACCTCAACAATCATATGATAACTTGAATATCCACTTGGTTTAGGATTTGTAACATAATCTTTTTCTTTTAATATATGTACATCTGCCATTTGTTTAATCAAATCTTTTATAAAAAATATATCATCTTTTAATGTACATACAATTCGCATTCCAGCAATATCATTTATTTTTTCGATTAAATTCAAATATGTTTTTTCATATTTTTTCTTTTCCATTTTCTTTACAATGCTTTTAGGTTCCTTTATTCTTGTATCTATGTGGTCTATTAAATCATAATTATACATTACTTTAAATTCATTTTTAATTATATTCATTTGTAGTTCCAGTTGTTTTAATGCTGATTGATAAAAAAACATGAGCTTGTCAAATGGTTCTTCTTTAACGTCTAATTTTTCCTCCTTATTTTCTAAGAAATTTTCAATTATTGTTAATTCATTTTCCCTCATACTCCAAACTCCTTCCATAATTTGCTTGGTAATTTACTAACGATAGTTTATATGTATTTTGTTATGAAAGTATTCCTGATTTGTGTTTTTTGTGTGAATTGTTGAAATTGTATTTTTTTATTGATATAATCCAATTAAATTTAAAATAAGGAGGAATTAATATGTCTACACCACATAACGAAGCAAACTTAGGTGATATTGCTAAAACAGTTATAATGCCAGGTGACCCGCTTCGCGCAAAATATATTGCAGAAAATTTTATGACAGATATAAAATTAGTAAATTCAGTTAGAGGAATCTATGCTTATACAGGAAAATATAAAGGAAAGGAAATCACTATAATGGCTTCTGGTATGGGAATGCCAAGTATGGGAATTTATTCATATGAATTATATAAATTTTATGATGTTGAAAATATTATTCGTATAGGCTCTTGTGGCTCATATAAACCCGAATTAAAATTATTTGATATAGTTCTTGCAGAAAATACATTTTCTGAAGGAAATTTCGCTTTAACTTTAAATAATGAAGATTGCCATATAGTAAGTAGTAATGATGAATTAAATTCTGTTATAATTGATTCTGCAAATAAATTAGGTATAAATATTTTAAAAGGTAATACTGTTTGTACTGATTGTTTTGATGTTTATATGACAGATGTAAATCAATTCTTAGCTAGAGTTCCAGAAGGATTTAATCCTGTCAGTGCTGAAATGGAAGCTTTTGCTTTATTTTATGTAGCAAAAGTTTTGAATAAAAAGGCTGCTTGCCTTATGAGTGTTGTTGATTCAAAATACATTAAAGAAGTTGCAACACCTGAAGAAAGACAAACTGGTCTTAATAATATGATTAAAGTTGCTTTAGAAAGTAGTATTTCATTATAATCTTAAAAAACTGTCAAAAGGTTGATTCCCTTTTGACAGTTTTCTTACATTTTATCTGGCATTTCAATTCCAAGTAATCCTGCCCCTGTTTTTAATATTCTTCCAACAGAATAAGTTAAATATACACGAGCATCTTGAAGCACTTTATCATCATTAATAATTTTATTTTCATTATAGAAATTACTATAAGCTTTAGCAACATCAATTAAATATCTTGATAAAATTGATGGTTCATTCTTATCTGTAACTTGTACCAAAACATCTTCAAATCCATAAATTAATTTTGCCAATCTAATTGAATATTCATCTTGTAACAACTCTGTATTAACTGATGAAATTTCAGGAACTCCTCCAGCCTTTTCAATAACGCTTTTTGTACGTACATAAGTATATTGAATATATGGTCCAGTCTCTCCTTGGAAATTTAAAATTGTATCCCAATCAAATATTTCATCTTTAACTCTGCTATTTGCTAAATCATTAAATATTACTGCACCTACTCCAACTTTTTTAGCAACTTCATCTTTGTTTTCTAAATCTGGATTTTTTTCTTCAATTATAGCTTTTGCTCTTGAAATAGATTCATTTAATAATTCACTTAATTTTACACTTGTTCCCTCTCTTGTTGACATTTTTCCTGTTGGTAATAACACCATTCCAAAAGCAACATGTTCTAACCCATTAGTATATTTTTCATCTAAGCCAAGTAACTTAGCAACTTCAAATACTTGTTTAAAATGTAGCACTTGTTCATATGAAGTTACATATAATGCTTTATCAAAATCATATGTACGAGCCCTATACATAATTGCAGCTAAATCTCTTGTTGCATATGTTGAAGAACCATTGCTTTTTTCTATAATACAAGGAGTATTTATCCCTTTATCTTCTAAGTCTACAATTCTCGCACCTTCTGATTCTACTAATTTTCCGCTCTTCTCTAAAATATCTATAATTTCAGCCATCTTGTCTGAATAAAAAGCTTCTCCATTCCAAGAATCAAACTTGCTACCTAATAAATCGTATACTTTTTGAAATTCTTTTAAACTTAACTCTCTAAATTTTTGCCAGATTCCAACACAGTATTTGTCTCCATCTTCAAGCTTTTTGAAATTATTTCTACAATTTTCTAAAACTTGTTCATCTTCTTTGCAAGCTTGATTTATTCTTATATAAATTTTAGTTAATTCATCTATTGGATTTTCTTCAATATTGTATTCGTTTCCCCATAATTTATATCCTTCAATCAATTTTCCAAATTGTGTTCCATAATCTCCTAAATGATTTATTCCAGTTACATTATATCCTAAATATTTGTAGATTTTATATAAAGCTGCACCAATTACTGTTGAACGTAAATGTCCAATATGGAAAGGTTTAGCTATGTTTGGTGCAGAATAATCTATTACTATATTTTTTCCGCTTCCTACTACTGATTTTCCATATTCATTACTTGTAGCCATTTCATTTAATACTTCTTTAACTAATATTTCTTTACTGATAAAAAAGTTTAAATATCCACCTGCAACTTCAATTTTTGTTATTTGGTTTTCATCAACTTGGATATTTTCTTTTATATCATTAGCAATCATTGGTGGAGCTTTATGTAATTCTTTAGCTAATCTAAAACATGGAAATGCATAATCTCCATTTTCTGTTCCTTTTGGTTTTTCTATTGATTTTTTTATTTCTGCTTCATCAATGTTTACTACTTTTGCTATTGCTTTTGCTATTATGCTTTTAAAATCTATCATTATTCCATCTCCTTTTACAATTTTGAAACTTCAACACCATCTTTAGTATCTTTAACACTATATCCTTTTTCAGTAATTAAATCTCTTAATCTATCAGACTCAGCCCAATTTTTATCTTGTCTTGCAATTTTACGTTGCTCAACTAAATCTAAAATTTCTTGTGGTATTTCCTCTTCTTTTTTCTCTGTAATTTTTAATCCTAAAACAGTATCAAACTTCTCTAATAATTTAGCCATCTTAGGTGATTTATCTTGATATTTTACAGCTTCCCATACAGCACTCATTGCAAGTGGCATATTTAAGTCATCATTTATAGCTTGATGGAATTTGTTTTCAATTTCTGCTATAACATCGTCAGAAACATCAGCATTTCCTGCTAAATGTTTTTGATATCCTTCACGTAATCTGTTCAATGCAACACTTGCAGATTCAATTCCTTCCCATGTAAAGTTTAATTTTCCTTTATAATGACAAGAAAAATTAAATAATCTGTATACTAGTGGGTCATATCCTCTATTTATAATATCATCTAATAAATAAACATTACCTAAACTTTTTGACATCTTTCCACCATTTATTAGTAAATATTCTCCATGCATCCAATAATGTGCTGGTATTTTGCCACATGCACCTTTGTTTTGTGCAATTTCATTTTCGTGATGTGTTGGAATCAAATCAATTCCACCTGTATGTATGTCAAATTCCTCTCCTAAATATTTTGTGCTCATTGCTGAACATTCTATATGCCATCCTGGATAACTTGGTCCCCAAGGGCTATCCCATTTCATTAAATGATTTTCTGGTGCTTTTATCCAAAGTGCAAAATCATATGGATTTTTCTTTTCTGGATCTACTTCTACTCTTGCACCTGATTTTTGTTCATCTAACTTAATTCCTGATAATATTCCATATTCGTCTAATTTTGATACATCAAAATAAATTGCTGTTGATGTTTCATATGCATATCCTCTTTCCATGATTTTTTGTACCATTTCTAGCATTTCTTTTATATGGTCTGTAGCTTTACATATTACTTCAGGAGTTTCTACATTCAATCTTTCTAGATCTTTAAAAAATAGTTTTGTATAATGTTCTGCTATTTCCATTGGGGTTTTGTGTTCTTCTCTTGCTGATTTTAACATTTTGTCTTCGCCTTCATCTCCATCTGAAACAAGGTGACCAACATCTGTTATATTCATTACTTGTTTTACATCATATCCATTATATTCTAATACACGTCTTAATGTATCTTGAAATAAATTTGTCCTCATATTTCCTATTGTTGCATCTTTGTATACTGTTGGTCCACAAGAATACATTTTTACTTTTTGAGGTTCTATTGTTTTAAATAATTCCTTCTTTTTTGTTAAAGTGTTGTAAAAATATATATCCATATAATTCTCTCCTTTACTTTTATTACGAAACACAGGAAATTAATTTTTTCCTGTGTTTCATATTATCTTTTATTCATTGTTTTCTGTTGAATCTCCGCCTGTATCTGGCTTATTATCACCTGTATTATTTCCTGGGTCTCCACCTGTATCAGTACTTGGTTTACTGTTATCTGGTTTTGTATTTCCAGAATCCGCATTACCTGAATCTCCACCGCTTGTATCTGGACTCGTAGTTGGTGATGTATTTATGTTATTTTCTGTTGTATTTGTATTTTCTGCAGGTTTTGTTTCTTCAGTTGGTTTTGTATGAATTGTACAATATTCTGTTGGTGAACTTCCCATTGTTGTGCTTATTCCTGGTGTAGTCCATAATCCTAATCTTTCTTTTGGTACAACATAATTTGATGATCTTCTGTCTTGTGATGGACAATATTTTGTTGCTAATTTTCCTGATTCTGTACATATTGTATATTGACTCTTATGTGCATCACAATCTTCTGGTAAATGTCCTTCTATAAATATTTCATCATATGTATTTGAACATTTACTAGTTGCAAGTAATCCACTTGTTCTACATACTTTTTCATGCACTATTTTTTCTGGTACTTCAAATGTTGAATTCTCTAATCCTTTATGAATTTCTGACATTATTCCTGAGAACAGTAATCCTGCTGGGTTAGTTCCTGAATAATTTATTCTTTGAGGATCATCAAATCCATACCATGCGGCACAAGCATAATAATTTGTAAATCCACATAACCACCTATCTTTTGAAGAGTTTGTAGTTCCTGTTTTGGCAGCTACATCAATTCCATTAATAGCACAATATTTAGCTGTTCCAGCATATCCATCAGCACCATTTACAACTGATTGCATCAAGCTTTTAATAATATATGCTGTTTCTGCTGAACATACTTTTTCAGTCTTTTGTTTTGGTTCTAGTACTACTTTTCCATCAGAATCTTCTACTTTGCTATAAAATGTTGGCTGTATATAGTTTCCATCATTTGCAACTGTAGCATATGCTGCTGCCATTTCTAATGGGCTTACACCATATGTCATTCCACCTATTGCTAATGACAAGTTTTCATCATTATTCTTTGAGTTCTCACTTGCTTTTACTAAAGATGAAATCCCCATTTTTTCCATATACTCAATTGACTTTTGTGGCGTTAATTCAGCCATAATCTTTAAGAATGGTATATTTTGAGATGTTGTTACTGCTGTTCTTACTGTTCTTAATCCAGTAAATCCATTATAGTTTTCTGGCTCATAATCTTTTCCAAATGTAGTTTTTAAATCTGCATATATTGTTGCTGGTGTTACCAATCCTTCTTCAACAGCTGGTAACACATCTGCTAAAGGTTTAATAGATGAACCTGTTTGTCTTAAAGAATTAATTCTATTTAATCCTCTTGAAGTTGTCTTTTCTCTTAATTGTCCTACAGCTCCTACAACCTTTCCTGTTGATGGTTCAATAACTACTGCTGCCCCTTGTGCTAAAATTGCATTTCCATTTGCATCTTTTACTACTTTACCTTTTTCTTTTAACTCTAATTTATATTTACTCTTATTAGCTTCTGCTTCCATTATACTTTGTATTGATGATACTTGTGTAGAATATATTTTTAATCCACTAGTTTGTAAATACGTTTCTGCTGCATCTTTAGAAATTTGTTTTTCATCCATTATTTGTTGAGTTAATTGTGATATTAATGCATCTGTATGTGATGAATATACATTTCCTTTAACTCCATTTTCAAATTTGAAACCTGCGTCTACTTCTGCAATTGCATTATCATATTCTTCCTGTGTTATGTAATTGAACTTTTTCATTTGTGATAATACTGTTTTCGTTCTTTTTGAAATCTTCTCTGTAACATCATTTCCTGAATAAGGATTATATGCATTAGGCGAATGGTTTATACCAGCTAGAAACGCACATTGTGCTATGCTTAAATCTTTAGCTGATTTATTAAAATAGTATTCTGAACCAATTTCAACACCATGCTTTTCACTTCCACCATTTCCTATGTATATTAAGTTTAAATATACTTCTATTATTTGGTCTTTTGACATAATTTTTTCTATTTGGTATGCTTTTGACCATTCTTTTAATTTTCTTACAACACCTGCTGCTCCACTAGATGCTTTTTCTTGTGTTACATTTTTTACAACTTGTTGTGTTATTGTACTTCCTCCACCTGCTGTTGATTTTCCTCCATGTGTTACAAATGAAAGTACTGCTGCTCCTGTTCTTTTAATATCAACTCCATGATGTTGTTCAAATCGTTCATCTTCTATTGCTATATATGCTTTTGGTAAATATGGAGACATTTCTTCTAATGAAATTATTTTTCTGCTTTCGTCACCATTTAACTCTGCTAAAACATTTCCATCAGTATCTACTATTGTTGAATTTTCTTTCATTATTAAGTCTGACATATCAATTGAAAAATCATCTTTTCCAAGTCCGAAAATCAGTCCAATTCCTACTCCAGCCCCAATAACAATTGCTATTATTAGTACTATTAATATAATTTTTAGTGCTAATGCTAGTTTAGGATGTTTATATTTTAATTTCATTTTTGTGTCTCTTTTATTTGCTCTTGCATTTTTATTGCCTCTTTTGGTGTTTTTATTTTTTCTTATTGCTATACTTTTTTCTGCACTACTATTTCTTTTTCTTTTATTCCCCATATTTAATACTTTCCTTTCTCAAGGCTTTCCCCTTAAATAATCTGACAATATTATAATACAATTAATAAAAAAAGGAAAGCTTTTTAAGAAAATCTTTCGATTTTTCCATTTTCCCCATAAACTTCTTTTATGGAAACTTTGTTTTTCATTATTTTTCTTCTAATATTGCTAAATGTGTCTCTTATATATAGTACAGATTCTAATAAATCTTTATTTTTAAATTCTCTCATATTTTCTCTCCATATTGTTTCTTCTCTTCCAACTTCTATTTCATAGTCATTTATGTTTATTCCAGAAAATCTTTTTGATTTTATTTTCATATCTCCTTCAATATTTATAATTATTACATTTTCATTTATTTTATATTTATTAAGTACTTGCATATTAAAATCTAAATTTAATATTATTGGAGTTTTTACTAAACTCTTTTTTACATTATTTGCAACAACTATTAAAATTCCATTGTTATCATATAATTCTTTTTCAGTTCTTCTTAACTTTTCTATATGGTTTGTTACTACTGTTAGCCTTTTATATTGTTTAGCCAGTATTTTTATTGTTTCTATAGTTAAATCTGTTATTTCATTTGTGGTTATTGCAATTTCTGTTTCTTCTTTTTTTATTGCTTTTTGATTTATTACATATTCTAAAATTTCAAATGTTAAATATTTTTCTAACCATCTACCATTAAATATTTTGATATTATTAGCATTTAATGCATTTATGAAATTTCTATTTTCTGTTAATTCTTTGCTTAATACTACATTTTTTATATCATTTTTTATCAAAGCCTTAATCATTTTTGATACATTTTTTTCTTTATTTAAATCTGCATAAACTCTAAAATTGTCTTGCTCAATTTTATATTTTCGTATTGAAAATTTAGGCTTATCCATTTTTTCTAAATAATATGTTCTCATTAATTCCACCTCTATTGATGTTTATGCGCTTAATTCTAAATTTATACTACATATGTATATTATTTTAGTAGTTTTTTATTTGTTTCTGTTAGTATTTTCATTTGAGAAATAGCAATCTCATTCAATTTAATAAGTCTTTCAGATTGTTTTACTCCTTCATTTATATATACTGAATTTATATTCTCCAAGTTAGCTAAACAAATTAACTCATTAATATTCGCATAATCTCTTATATTACCTTCCTTCTCTGCATTTTCATCTCTCCATTGTTTTGCTGTCATTCCAAATAAAGCCATGTTTAAAACATCTGCTTCTTCTGCATATACTATACTTATTTCATATTTTGTAAGTTGTTTTGGAATTAAATTTTTCTTTATAGCATCAGTATGTATTTTATAATTTATTTTTGATAATTCTCTTTTAGCGTCCCAACCTAATTGTTTTTGTTCATCTGCTTTTAATCTTTCAAATTCTTTTATCAAAAGTAACTTAAACTTTGGACTTATCCACATTCCAAATTCGAAAACAATGTCCTTATGAGCATAAGTTCCTCCATACCTGCCTGCCTTTGCAACCAATCCTATGCTATTGGTTTTATTAACCCATTCTTTAACACTTATTTTATAACTATTTAATCCAGCCTGACTTTTAATTATGGCGAATTCGCCATAATTAAAAGTTGGGTTATGTAATTCTTCCCAGATTCCTAAAAATTCTATTGTATTTCTATTTCTTAACCAATCAGAAATAAAAAAATCTCCATCTTTTGATTTAAGCATGTCAGTTAATGAAATATAATCTTCATTATTTGTATTATAATATGAAATTTTTGTATCTAAAACATTTAATTCTTTCATAATTCCTCCTTGTATTTGAGAACTTTTGTTTGATTATATAGTATTTTTATGTTAATGTCAATATAAATTAATAAAAAAATAGTGGGAAAATTATTTGGTTAAGCCAACCAAATAATTCTCCCCTCGTACATTCTTAATTTATTTCTCTGTGCTTGTATTAGCAAGTTCTGTTTTAATTATAGACCATATATTAGATGTCTCCATATCCTTCTTCCAGCAAGAAGCACCACCTAAATTATATTTAGTAACAAGCGAAACTTTTTCTTTTATTGAAGTTCCATCCTCAATCCACATTTTTATAGTATTTTTTCCTGATGCATATTCAATATAATATTGTTTTAATGTATCATCCCATTGTTTTTCAACATTATTAGGAATTTTTATATTCATCATTGAAACTGTACTTCTATCTTTAATAGTTCCATCTTGAGCAACTGTCCATTGTCTCGTATATAATGGCATTCCTAATATAATTTTGTCTGTATCTACTTCATCATAATCAATTATTTTCTTTAAACTAGTTTCTACCCAATTTAGTCCAGCTGTTGTTCCTGGTTTACTACTTGAAGTACCATATTGATCATATCCCATAAATACTAAATAATCTGCTACATCGCCTATTACATTTCTATCGAAACATAATGACCAATTTGGATCTCCATCTGGTGCTGTAACATCTACTGATGTTACTATTCCCATTTCTTCCATTCGTGGTGTTAGTTCAATTATAAATCTTGAATATTTATCTTTGTCTGCTTCATACATATTTTCAAAATCTACATTGATTCCATCTATATCATATTGTGCACATTTTTCTACTATACTTTGTATCAATTGTTGTCTTTTTGTATAACTGTTTAATATTGTTGATGATACTTTTATTCCTGCTTCTGCATTTGATAACATTGCCCACACTTTGTATCCATTTGAGTGTGCCCAATTTATATATGCTATTCCTGCATCTCCTACATTATCTTTTAGTGCTCCTGTTTCTTTTTCTAAGTAAAAGAATGATGGTGATACTACATTTACTCCTTCTATTACTTGTCCTGTTCTGTCTGGTGCTTTTACATATTGTGAATAATAATCCCAGAACATATCTACTTTTCCATCAATTTGTTTTGTTTTTTCTTTTGCTTCTCTCGTTGTTGTTATATCTTCTAATTTGCTTGTTTTTACATATCCTACTTTTCCTCTTTGTGTTCTTATTTTTGTCCATCCTTTTTCAGATACTTCATTATTATTTTTTACTACTATTACACTTTCGCCTTTTTCTAATTTATCTACAGTTTTAGAAAATCCTTCTTTTTTTGATTTTACAGATATATCTGCTTTAGTTTGAGCTTTTACTTGTTCTCTATCTGTTGAATCTATTGTAATTACTTTTGTTTCTGATATATTATTTATTTCTATGTCATATACATCTTTCATTTCACTAATTGGCAGATAAGTAGTATCATTTTCTTTTATTGCATGTGCGCCTGTCTTTTTGGTTGAACCATTTAATGTTAATTTATTTGATTCAAATCCAATACTTGCAATTTTGTCATCATATGTTGTTATTACTTCGTTTGTTTCGTCTTCAACATATATATATTTGTCAAAGAAGTTTTTCATGTCATCCATTGACACATATATGATTCCATCTTCTATTTTTAGTTCATTTTTTAGTCTTTCTGTTACATTTGTGTTGTTTATTACCAGACTTACTTTGTCGTTTGATTGCTCTTTTATAAGGTCTTCTGCCTTTATTAATATAAATACTATTACAAATAATACCGCTAATAATATTAGCATTCTTTTTACCATTTTACCATTTTTATTATTTAGTGCTTTCATTTGTTTTTCTCCTTATTTTTTGTTTTATT
>JABLTM010026303.1_pt1 | contig 11283 bp, 6 predicted proteins | sample 7160121 | NCBI WGS metagenome assembly JABLTM01 (sample SAMN14651224, study PRJNA627086) | human gut metagenome | isolation source: feces | host: Homo sapiens | reverse complement strand
GCAGCGGTCGCAGAGTGCGAGGGGCTTTTGCCCCCGAAGCACGATGCGGGTACCGCAACCCGACATTATCGAGCATTTTGGCAGCGCAGATGCCGTGCCGCAGCCGCCGGAGCGGTGCTTAAGCCGTCAGGCGGGAATTGTGCGGTGTTGCCTTCACTTTTTCCCTGTCGTTACGCGGTCTGCATTCCTGTTTTTGCCCACAAACTGCCCTTGTTCACGCAAAGTTTACCGGAATTTCCAGCTATTTCATGCCTTGTTCATCCGCAGTTCATTTTTATTCTTCATGATAGAATTTATCGGGGGTCCCTATTACCGCCCCCAACTGGAGGAATTGTTATGCACGAAACCCAACAGCCGCGCGACCCCAAAAAGACGACCGGCATTGTATATGCCGTGATCCTTGTGGTGTTGCTGCTGCTTAATTTCTGGGCCTTCCCCGCCATGATGAAAGGCCAGGTCAAACAGGTCGATTACGGCACCTTCCTGAATATGCTCGAAGGCGGCGAACTGAGCACCGTTGAAATTCAGGATCAGCAGATCTATTTTGTGGACAAAAACGATACCACCTACTGCACCAACTCCATTGCGCAGGACTTGCAGCTGGTCAACCGGTTGGAAAGCGCCGGCGTTTCCTTTGGCAAGGTGTATAACCAGACCACCTGGGTGGATACCCTGCTGGGCTGGGTCATCTCGCTGCTGCCCATGATCATCCTGATCGTCTGGTTCAACCGCATGATGCGCAAGCGGGTCGGTGAAATGACCGGCGGCGCCAACAGCATGATTTTTGGCGGCGGCAAATCCGGTGCCAAACAGTATGTCGTTGAGGATGGCAAGTCCATCAAATTTGCCGATGTTGCCGGTGAGGACGAAGCCAAAGAGAGCCTGCAGGAAATCGTTGACTTCCTGCATAACCCCAAGCGTTACGAGGATATCGGTGCCAAAATGCCCAAGGGCGTTCTGCTTGTCGGCCCCCCGGGCACCGGTAAAACCCTGCTGGCCCGCGCTGTTGCCGGCGAAGCCGGTGTTCCCTTCTTCTCCATTGCGGGTTCTGAATTTGTCGAGATGTTCGTCGGCATGGGCGCTTCCAAGGTGCGTGACCTCTTCAAACAGGCCAACGAAAAAGCCCCCTGCATTATCTTTATTGATGAGATCGATACCATCGGCAAAAAGCGTGACGGTGCTTCCGGTATGGGCGGCAACGATGAACGCGAGCAGACCCTGAACCAGCTGCTGACCGAAATGGACGGGTTTGACGCCGCCAAGGGTGTTATCATTCTGGCCGCCACCAACCGTCCTGAATCCCTTGACCCCGCTTTGACCCGCCCCGGCCGTTTTGACCGTCGTGTGCCCGTGGAGCTGCCCGACCTGAAAGGCCGCGAAAGCATCCTGCGCCTGCACGCTCAAAAGGTCAAAATCGGCCCCGACTGTGACTTTGCCGTGGTTGCCCGCATGACTCCCGGTGCTTCCGGTGCCGAGCTGGCCAATATCATCAACGAAGCCGCCCTGGGCGCTGTGCGCCACCACCGCATGGCCGTTACCCAGTACGACCTGCAGGAAGCCGTGGATACCATCCTGGCCGGTGCCCAGAAAAAGAATAAGATCCTGAGCGACAAAGAAAAGTGCATCGTGGCCTACCACGAAGTCGGCCATGCCATGGTTGCCGCCCTGCAGAGCCATTCCGCCCCCGTGCAGAAAATCACCATTGTGCCGCGCACTTCCGGCGCGCTGGGTTTCACCATGCAGGTAGAGGACGGCGACCACACCCTGATGACCAAGGAAGAGATCCTGGCCAAAATTGCCACCATGACCGGTGGCCGTGCCGCCGAAGAAGTGGTCTTCAACTCCATCACCACCGGCGCATCCAACGATATCGAGCAGGCCACCAAGATGGCCCGCGCCATGATTACCCGCTACGGCATGACCGACGACTTTGACATGGTTGCCCTGGAAACCGTGAACAACGCCTACCTGGGCGGCGATGCCAGCCTGGCCTGCAGTGAGCGCACAGCCGCCACCGTGGACGATAAGGTCGTGGAAGTCGTCAAGCAGCAGCATGAAAAAGCCAAACAGATGCTGATTGAAAACCGCGGCAAGCTGGACGAGATTGCCAAGTACCTGTACGAGAAAGAAACCATCACCGGCGAAGAGTTCATGCGCATCCTGACCGCTGTTCCCCAGCTGCCCACCGGTGCCGTGGAACAGTAAAGGCAACACCGCACAATTCCCGCCTGACGGCTTAAGCACCGCTCCGGCAGCTGCCGTGCCTCGCTCGCCGTATCGGCACTTAGAATTGTGCGGTATTGCCTAAAATCTCCGCTCTGCGCGTTTTCTTTATAAAATAACGGTGCCCCCGCCCTATGCAGTTCATTTACCGCACGGGCGGGGCGTTTTGTTGTAATTCCGTAGGGGCGCACACCATGCACCCATCCGTTTTATATCATCACACTACAGCGCTTTCTCACAAAGCACACCATGTAATAGCGCCATTTTATGGCCAACCGTTACCCATTTGTAGGGGCCGCTGCTCACCTCTTTCCGAAAAACGCAATAAAAATGCTGTCTTTCTCCACATCAGGGAAAGGCAGCATTCTTCTTTATCCGTTCAGATCTTCGCCGTTGCTGGCAATCACATTTTTATACCATCCAAAGGACTTTTTCCTGTACCGTGCCGCCTCCCTGTTCGAGTACCGGGAAAATCACCAATGATCCTGCCGGGCTTTATTTTGCCTGCGCGCCCTCTGGGAAGATGATCTTGTTCACAAAGAAGAAGATCACCATGGAAATGCCGCCATTGAGCACGGTGGTGCCAATGTTGTAGATGAAATCCGGCACCAGCAGGCCCGCAACCGCCACCCACACGCAGTTGATGGAGTTGACGATGCAGGTGATCAAGCAGAACGCCACCACATACCAGGCGATCTGCTTGGCCAGGTTGCCCTTGCTGCGGAACACAAAGTTGCGCTGGATGGGAAAGTTTATGCATTCTCCCACCACCATGGCAACCATGTAGGCGCAAAAGTACGGCAGACCGCCATGGGCGGAATCATACCCCAGGATGTTCCACTGGAAGGTTTCGCCAAACAGCGTGACCGGGATGCCCGGCCAGCCAAAATCCACCACCGGCAGGCTGCTGAACGCCGCCGGCAAAAATTGCAGCAGCAGGTATTTGAACACCGTAACCAGGTTGGATACGATCACAAACAGTCCGCCTTCGCGCACCCACTTGGCTGCGGCGGGGTGTTTTGCCGCAAAATTATTCCATAGCTGCATAAATAGCCCCTCTCTTTCCTCAGCTGTTGCGCAGGCGCTGTTCCAGCTGTGCGTTCAGTACCAGGTTTTTCACGGCTTCTATGATCACCCGCACAAGGCCAATGATCCAGAATCCCTGTAATTCCATCACAATGCCATCCACCATGCCCATGCTGATGGCACCGCTGGTCATTTTGGCCAGGGCACGCAGCGGCATGTTGTACTGGAACAGCACATTCAGGTCCGGCTTGCCGCGCTTGTAGCTGGCATTCAGCAGTGCGGTAAGCACCAGCCAGATCAGCCAGCCCAGCGGGCTGCGGCTGTGGTTCAGCTCGCCCAGGGTCATGTTGCGGTCAATTTTAACTTTTCCCTGCTGCACCGGGCGGCCCAGCAGGGTGGCCCATTCGTCATCCGGCACGCTCTGCACCTTGCCGCTGGTATAGTGCGGCAGATGCTTGCCCGCATAGGGGTTGGGTGCGCCGGTACCGGCCACTTCCACCACGGCGGTCAGGCGGATGTCCGCACTGGACGCGCCGACCCGCAGCTCATAGCTGCCGCCTTCCACTTCCCAGCTGTCGGTCTTGGTGTTCCAGTAGCGGAATGCCTTGTCGTCCAGCGGGATGGTCACGGTCTTGCTTTCGCCGGGCTGCAGCTGCACCTTGGCAAAGCCTTTCAGCTCCTGTGCGGGGCGGAACACTTCTGCCCCGGGTTTTGCCACATACAGCTGCACGATCTCTGCTCCGGCGCGCTTGCCGGTGTTGGTCACGGTCAGGGTCACGCCATTGGACGCGGCCTGCAAATTGCTGTAGGCAAAGCTGGTGTAGCTTAACCCATAGCCAAAGGGGAATGCCACCGGCACACCGGCGGTCTGGTAATAGCGGTAGCCGACATACAGCCCCTCGCGGTACTGCACCATGCGGCCCGGCCCGGCAAAGTTATCCCTGGCGGGGGTATCCGCATAGGCGTTGACCCAGGTTTCGGCCAGCTTGCCGCTGGGGTTCACTTTGCCGGTCAGCACATCCAGCATGGCGCCCGCCCCCGCCTGGCCGCCCAGCGCACCATACACCAGGGTACGGCAGTGTTTGAGCCATGGGGTTTCCAGCGAAGCCCCTGCGCTGAGCACCACAACGGTGTTGGGGTTGGCCTGCTGCACGGCCTTTAACAGTTCGATCTGGTTGTCCGCAAGGCGCATATCGCCGCGGTCCAGACCCTCACTTTCCTTGATTTCATCCAGCCCCAGGCAGAGCAGCACCACTTCGGCCTTTTGGGCCAGGGCTACAGCCTCGGCCTGTTTGGCGGCATCCGGTTTGCCCTGGCGGTCAAAGCCGGGGGCAAAGCCCACGCTGGCCAGGCCGCTCTCTTTCAGGCAGTCCAAAAAGGTATCCACCTTGATGGAGTTGACCGCGCTGGAGCCAGCGCCCTGGTACCGCGGCGTCTGGGCAAAGTCGCCGATCACGGCAACCTCGGTGCCCTCTTCCAGCGGCAGCAGGTCGTTCTCGTTTTTCAGCAGCACAATGCTTTCGGCTGCGGCGCGGCGGGCCAGCGCGTGGTGGGCATCCGCATCAAAGGTGCGGCTGTGGGACTGCACGGCGGCATGGGTATCAAACACCAGCGTCAGCAGCTCGTCCAGCCGGGCGTCCACATCCGCTTCGGTAATTTTGCCGCTCTGCACAGCCTGCATCAGCTCGCGCACGGCGTCCCCGCCGGGGGCGGGCATTTCCAGCGTGGAGCCGTTCTGCACGCCCAGGGCATGGTCATTGCTGCCGCCCCAGTCCGTTACCACAGCGCCGTCAAAGCCCCACTCCCCGCGCAGGATGTCCATTAACAGGTGGCGGTTCTCGTTGGCATAAGTGCCGTTGATGAGGTTATAGCTGCTCATGATGGTCTTGGGCTTTGCTTCCTTGACCACGATCTCGAACCCGGTCAGGTACAGCTCCCGCAGGGTGCGTTCATCCACCACGGAATCCGACGCCATGCGGCGCAGCTCCTGGCTGTTGACGGCAAAGTGCTTGGGGCAGGCGGAGATGCCGTTGGACTGGATGCCCCGCACATAGCCCGCTGCCATTTTGCCAGAAAGATACGGATCCTCGGAGAAATACTCAAAGTTGCGGCCGCAGAGGGGGCTGCGCTTGGTATTCAGGCCTGGCCCCAGCAGCACGGCAACTTCCTGTGCGGCGGCTTCTTCGCCCATGGCCTGGCCGATTTGTTCGCCCAGGGCAGGGTCCCAGCTGCACGCCACAGTGGCTGCCGTGGGGAAGCAGGTGGCCGGAACACTGGGGTTCAGCCCCAGGTGGTCCGCCGCGCCCGCCTGCTTGCGCACGCCGTTCGGACCATCAGACAAAGTGATCGCCGGAATGCCAGCCTTTTGATACGCACGGGTGGTAAAGGTACCCGCGCCCGAAAGCAGCGCACATTTTTGTTCAAGCGTCAAAGCTTGCAGTTGTTTCTTTTGCATAAGGTGGTTCCTTTTCTTAAAAACAGCCTTGCGGCCCACCGCACAACCGCGCAAAGTCGGCGGCGATGGACCGCAGGGCAGCTGCACAGCTTACAAATTACACTTTACTGTGCCTTTTTCTTCTTGTAGCTTTTGAAAGTGAGAACTTCCAGCACGACCAGCAGTACAGCCAGCAGCACGTTGACCACGATCATAGCGGTACGCCAGATGGGGGTGGAAACAGTGTTGGCGGGGTCGTAAACGCGGGAGTTGACCACGGTGTACATGATGTTCTTGCAGGCCTGACGCATAGCCTTAACGCTGGTAGCACTGGTGGTATCGGTCAGGTGGTTGGTGGCAACATCGTAGTTCTTCAGCATCAGGTCGCAGCCGTTGCGGATGGCAATATCTGAATCCATGTAGTCAGTGAAGTGGAAGCCGTCGGTGATGACCATACCGCGGAAGCCCCACTCGCCGCGCAGCACGCCGTTCAGCAGTGCATTGCAGGCACCGGCCCACTGGTTGCCAATATAGTTCCAGCTGGACATGACGGCCTTGCAGCCGCCCACCTTGGCGCTGATCTCGAAGGGACGCAGGTAGATCTCGCGGATAGCCTGCTCGTCAGCCCAGGTGCAGAGCAGCTTGCTCTGGTTGATCTGCTGGTCGTTCAGGGCAAAGTGCTTCATGTAAGCGTAGACGCCGTAGCTCTGGGCACCGGCAATGGAGCTGGCACCGATGTAACCGGCGAGGACGCTGTCCTCAGAGTAATATTCGAAGTTACGGCCGTCAAAGGCGGAACGGTGGCCGTTCATGGCGGGGGCGTACCAGCCGGTGACGTTCATCTCGCTGGCCATGCGGCCGATGCTCTCGCCGTAGCGGCGGGCCAGGTCGGTGTTGAAGGTGGAAGCGATGATGATCTCGGACGGGAAGCCAATGGAAGAAACGCCGGTAAAGTTGTTGTTGATGGCAGCGGGTCCGTCGCAGTCGATGGTCGCGTACTTGTCAACGCTGGCCTCGGCCTTGGTCTGGTAGCCGCCCAGTGCGATCAGGTCGTCCATCTCGGTGACGGTCATCTGGTCGAGCAGGGTATCCCAACGCTCGTCGTCGTAGTCAGCACCGCGCAGGTCAGCCAGCTTCAGGCCGTTGTTGGCACCGGTAACGGGCATCTCATCGTTGGGGTCGTTGAAGTCCTCAGGGGTCCAGTTGTGGTCGTTGTACAGGGTGCTCATGCTTTCCTCAGACATGGTGTAGTCAGAGGGAGCAGCAACAGCTTCGGCATAGTTGGCGAAGTGATCAGCACGGGACAGGGTGACGAGCTTGTCGTCAGCGAAGTCGAACTTGGTGGTAGCAGCCTCGGCGTCGGTGCTGCGGGGGTTGGACTCGTCATAGACGATGGTGGAAGCGACATTGTAGGTCTTGGAATCCAGCACCGTGTGGGAATCCTCGTTGATGCTGATGATATAGTCGCCCTCTTCCAGCACGTAGCAGCCCTTGTCCTTGCTGTCAAAGCTGGCCATGTCCTCGGTGTTGAAGGTCAGGGTCAAGGTCTGGGAAGCGCCCGGCTCAATGGAGTCGGTCTTGCCGAAGGTGACGAGGTTGGCGGAAGCCTTCTCAATGCCGCCATCGGTGTACGGCGGGTTGAAGTAGACCTGCACGGCGTCCTTACCGGCCACACTGCCGGTGTTGGTGGCGGTGACATCCAGAGTGATGGTGCCGTCAGCCTCGGTCATGGAGTCGATTTTCTGGGTAAAGGTGGTGTAGGACAGGCCGTGGCCGAAGGGGTACTGAACGGTTTTGTCATAGTCGATCAGGCCCTCGGCAGCTGCAGTCTCGTAGAACTTGTAGCCGACGTAGATGCCCTCAACATAGTTGACGAAGTGCGGGGGAACCAGCTTTGCATCACCGCCAGCCTGGCTGGCAACGGTGTAACCAACGGAATCCGCATTGGTGTAAGCAAAGTCGCCGATGTTGTTGAAGTAAGGAGCTGCGGTCAGGTCATAGACAAAGGTGTCAGCAGAGTGGCCGGAGGGGTTGACCTCACCGGCAACAATCTCGCCCAGAGCGTTGAAGCCAGTCTGACCGGTGCCGGGGCACCAAATGACGCTCTTGATCTGGGGGTAATCATTCACGAAGCCCATTTCCAAAGTATTGGCACCATTGTAAACCAGCACAACATTAGCAAAGTTTTTGGTGACCATATCAATCATGTTCTTTTCTGTTTTGGTCAGAGAAAGATAATGCTGGCCGGGTTCGAAATCATTATACTCGGTAGAGTTTTCAGTGTAGTTGAGTCCATCCATGTTAGTGGGCAGGTCAGCCATTTCGCCACCAACGCGGCTGATGACGACCATCGCAGTGTCAGAGAAAGACTTGGCGTTGTCGATCAGCTCCTGGGTGTAGCTGGCGGCGGTGGGCTCGGGCAGGGTCCAGTTATGGTTGCTGTAACCCAGCGCCGGGCGCTCGGCGCAGTAAGCGGTGTAGAAATCGCTCAGCTCGGTGTTGGTGTTGATGCCCGCGTTGTGCAGGCCATCCAGCAGGCTGACGGTGGGACGGTCGGCAGAGATCGCGCCGGCGCCGGTGCCGCCGTAGACAGGGCCGACAGAAGCCCAGCCAAAGACGTTCAGGTTGCTGCCGGACGCGAGGGGCAGTTCGTTGTCATCGTTCTGCAGCAGGACGATGCCTTCCTCGGCAATCTCGGTGCACAGGGCGTTGGCCTCTGCACCAGATTCTTCGGTGATAGTGCCGTTGCCGGTGACCAGGTCGAGCATGGTGCTCATGGGGCCAAAGGCAACCAGGTTGAGCATGATGCCGAAAGCCACCAGCACGGCCAGGCCGGACTGGGCGCGCACCATGAATTTGGTGGGCTTGGACAGTTTCTTGTTGACCGCCATAGCGATCAGTACGATAATGGCGGCGGCAACCACAACGCCAAAGAAGATGAGCTGCGGGATGCAGTTATTGACCACATCGGCAACGTCGTCCAGGTTGACGCCCATGTTTGCCAGGGTAAGAAGCAGGGTGTTCATTGTTTTCCTCCTTTTATTGTGCCGCCCTCCGGATGGCGGCTGACGGGATTTCCGCTTTTATTGATGATATTGTACCAAAACAATTTTCTTTCGGCTCATTTTTTGCACAAACTGTTGTTTCCGTTGCATGTTCTGCAAAAGTTTCAAAAACATTTCATTTTTTGTTGTGCATCTCTCACAAAGCATCTCGACCCGGTTTTGTGCACCCCGCCCAAACACCAAAAATGGCCGGGTGCCTTATCCTAGACCCCCAGCCATCCATTCAGCTTTTCTGCGGCAGCAGCACCCGCAGCGTAAACCACTCATTCTCCCAGTGCAGCGTCATAGTTCCGCCGCGCTTTTCGGCGGCGGCGCGCACACCGCGCAGGTCGCTGCCGCCATGGGTGTTGCGGCGCGGCAGGCCGTCCGCGCCCAGCTCCACTTCCTGCGCGCAGTAGTTTTCAAACCGCAGCATCACAAAGCCGTTCTGGGCGTACACTGCCACACGGATCAGCCGCTTTTCGTGGTCGGGCTCGGTCTCCACGCTCTCGGTCGCATTGTCCAGTGCCGTGCCCACAATCGTGCAGATTTCCCCTGTCTCCAAAAAATCCAGCAAATGCCCGTCCGCCACGCAGGTCATCGTGATGTGGTGCTGCTGGCAGTACAGGCTTTTGGCCGTCAGCAGGGTGTCCAGCACCGGGTTGCCGGTCTTGTTCTCCGCCTCGTACTGGCGGATGCCGCTTTCCATGGCCGCCAGCGCCACATCCTGCTTGGCGTGGTCCCGCTCCGCCCGGATAGCCGCAATCTGCATTTTCAGCTCGTGGTAGCGCCGGTTGATCAGGCGGATGTTCTCCTTGCTCTGCTTGTACTGCTCGTACTGGCGGTGCAAAACGCCGTCCAGCTCCGCCAGCTCGCTGTGCAGGGCGGCTTCGCGCAGCTGCTCGTGCTGCACCGTCAAAATCAGTACCCCGGCCAGATCCACCAGCGTGCGGATGTAAAACATGTTCATGTTGGCTTCGCTGCCGTTGGCAAAGCTCAAATTGCTCACGGCAAATGCGGTCAGCGCCATGACCGCCGCCACAAAAGTTCCTGCGGGCGTTATTTTCATCTTCCCGGCCGGGCCGGGGCGGCGGTTCTCCACAAACAGCATGGCGGTAAAAATGCCGCCGTACACCACCGCCAACAGAAGCAGCGAAAGCGGCTCCGCTCCGCCGCGCTGCGGCCACAGCACGCAGTGCAGCTGCCATTCCACGCTGGCCGCCAGCTCCGCCAAAATAAAGGCTCGCGCGCACACATAACCCGCTTCCAGCAGCGTAATGCTGCGTGTGACCCACAAAAACAGCAGCATGGAAAGAATCGCCATTGCCATGCAGGGGATCCACCACGCCAGCGGAACTTCCCCCGTGGCCTGCAAAAACGCCCCCAGCAGCACCGCCCAACCGGCTTCCACGCCCCAGATCACGCGCTGGTCCATCCGCGGCGGCAGCCTGTGCGCATACATCAGCGCCGCCAGCACTTCCGCCAAAGCGGTGTACAGGCGGGGAATATCCGGCAATGTCGTCATTAGCCCGCACCCCCAATATAATCCGCCAGCCCCGCCATAAAGGCCTTGCGCCGCGGGCGGCTGATCTGCAGCGTATACGGACCAACCTGCACCATATCCTGCTGCACGCCGGAAACCTGCGCCAGATTGACCAGATACCCGCTGTTGCACCGTGCAAACGCCCGGCCCACCAGCTTTTCCTCATAGTTTTTCAGGGTGCCCGGCACCACAAAATCTTCTTTTTCGGTGTAAAAATGTACCTTGTGGCCTTCGCTTTCCAGGTAATAGATTTCCGCCGCGTCCAGCCGCCGCATGCCGCCGTCCACCGCCACAGCCAGATAATGCCGCTCCCGCTTTTTCAGCTGTCCCAGTGCCTTTTGCAGCTGCTGCGAAAACGCAAAGTAGGGCACCGGCTTCAGCACATAATCCAGCGCCCCAACGGCATATCCGCGGATGGCATACTGCGCCATGTTGGTAATGAACACGATCAGCACCCCGCCGTCCCGCTCCCGGATGCGGCGGGCGGTCTCCATGCCGTCCAGGTGCTTCATCTCCACATCCAGAAAGATGATGTCGAACTGCGGGCGGTAATCTTCCAAAATTTCCATCCCATCCGCAAACTCCGTTACCTCAAACGGCGTGCCGTACTGCCGGGTGTACCGCTGCACATACCCCGCCAGCTGTTCCCGCACCGCCGCCTCGTCCTCCACAATCGCAATCCGGGTCATCTGCTGTTCCCCTTTCTCAACACCACACTGCGGCCCCGCACAGTCCACATCTGGTGCGGCTTCTTAAGGTGTATCTGAAAACAAAGAAAATGACGGATATTTCACAAGCGCAAGACGGATTTAAGGCAAAGAGCCGCGGGAATCCTTTGTGGATTCCAAGGCTTTTTAACGCAAAATCCCGCTGCGTTTGTAGAAATAGAAGATATTTTCGACTTTTCAGCTGCACCATCGATTGTTTTTAGGCAATACCGCATAATTCTAAGTGCCGATACGGCGAGCGAGGTGCGGCAGATGCCAAGCCAAAAGCGCAGATAATACTGGATG
>JABLTM010027479.1_pt1 | contig 11289 bp, 5 predicted proteins | sample 7160121 | NCBI WGS metagenome assembly JABLTM01 (sample SAMN14651224, study PRJNA627086) | human gut metagenome | isolation source: feces | host: Homo sapiens | reverse complement strand
TGTACGATGACCGTATGGTGATTTACTCTCCAGGCTCCATGCCGGCTACAGAACGCATCCGGCTGGCTACTGAGGCGGTCAAAGCCGGTGCTGTCCTGGCTGGCGGTGCTGCTGTGCCGCCGGAAGCTCCGGGCGGAGCTGTCCTGCCCGGCCTCTGCGGAAAAGGGACGGCCCGCCGCCGTCCGCCTGGCCCTGCGCCGTCCCCGGGCTCTGCCGGTGGGACGGGTGCGGTTTCACCTGGCGGCGGAGAACACCGTCACCGGCGAAACCGCCTGCATGACCCTGCCGGAGGGGGAGAGCGCCGTGTCCGGCCGTCTGTGCGGCTGCCTGACCCTGCGCATCACCGGGGTCACGGTGTGGGACGCCTTCTCCCTGCTGCCGGTTCCGGCCCCCTGCCGGGCCCGGGGCCAGCTGTGCGTCATGCCGGATACCTTTCCTCTGGATATGGAGGATTTTCAGGCCCTGCGCCCCCGGCGGGAGGGCAGCGTCTATGACCCCGGCCGCCGGGGAACGGACCGGACGGAGACCTTCCAGGTCCGGGACTACGCCCCCGGCGACAGCCTGCGCCAGGTCCACTGGAAGCTCTCCGGCAAAACCGGGCGGCTGGTGGTCCGGGACCCGGCCCGGCCGGTGGACCACCGGCTGACGGTGCTGGTGCTGCGGCAGAAGGCCCCGCCCCCTCTGGCGGACGCCCTGATGGAGGCGGCGGCCTCCCTGTGCCAGGCCCTGGAGGGCCGGAGCTTCCGGCTGGCCTGGAACGGCCCCGAGGGCTATGAGAGCCGCACCCTGGGCAACCAGGAACAGCTGGCCCAGGCCCTGCCGGAGCTGATGAAGTCCCCGGCCCAGGAGTCCGACCCGCCCCCCTGGCAGGAGGCGGGCACGGTGATCTGCCTGTGCTGCCGGGTGCCGCCGGACCTGCCGGAAAACGCCCTGGTGCTGCGGTGCAGCCAACAGGGCGGCGAACCCGGTGTCTTTACCCCGGAGCAGATGCCCCAACAAATCCAGCAGTGGATCAGGAGTGCGCAATAACGTGAAAAAACCATCATCCTCCATCCGAATAGAGAAGCCCGCCGGCGGAAAACCCGCCGGCCCCGGGGCTTTGCCGGGAGGCGTCGTGTTTCTGGCGGGGCTTTGGGCCGGGGTGTGGCAGTGGCTGCACCCGGCGGGAAGCCTGGCCCCGGCGGTTCTCCCCATAGCCGCTGCCGCGGCGGCCCTGTGCCTGGGCCTGCTGGTCCGGTGGGAAAAGCCCGGACGGCTGGCGGCCCTGGCGGCGGTGCTGGCCGCGTGGCTGGCGTGGGCCGTCCTGTGCCGGAACCGGCTGACCGCCGCCGCAGCCGCCCTGGGAAACCTGGCAAATCACCGTCTGCTGCTGCAGACCGGGCGGTATCACCTGCCCTATTCCGGCGGCGGCAGCGTCTGGCCCCTGGTGCTGACCCTGGCGGTCCTCACCGGCGGAGTCACGGCGCTGGCCCTGCGCCGCCGATGGCCGGGGATGTGCCTGGCTGTGGGCCTGGCGGCGCTGGTGCTGCGGCTGCTGGGCCTTCTGGAGGGGGGCTGGCCGCTGGCAGTTCTGCTGGTGGGCGGGCTGATGTGCCTGCTCCCCCGGCAGGGGCTGGGGCGGCAGGCGATGCTGGCCGGACTGTCCCTTTTTGTTGCGGCTTTTTGCGCCCTTGTCCCGCTGATTCCCGGCCTTGTCCCGGCACAGGGGAACGGCGTCTTTCTGCACCGGCTGCGGTATGAGTCCCACCCCTCTCCCCTGCCGGAGGGGGACCTGACCCGGCCCCACGGCTCCGGCAGCCAGACGGCCCTGACCGTGACCATGGACCGATGGGAGCCCCTGTATCTGCGGGGCTTCGCCGCCGGAGAATACACCGGCCGCAGCTGGCAGCCCCTGGAGGGGGAGGCCCTGGCGGCCCAGGCCGACACCCTGTATACCCTGCAAAGGGACTATTTCTTCCCCTCCACCCAGGTTTCCGCCGCCTGGCAGGACGTATCCGGCGGCGAAAGCCGGACCGTCACCGTGGCCAACGCCGGGGCCTGCCGCCAGCGGCTGTATCTGCCCTATGGGGCGGCCACGGATGCCCTGGACGCCGCCGACCTGGCCGGAGAGGGGGGCCGCGTCCCGGCGGACGCCGTCACCCTGTCCGTTTACCCGGTGGAGGACAGCTATCTCTTGCAGGACGCCCTGTCCCGGTCCGGGGACGACACCCCCTATCGCCAGGGGGAGGCGGTATACCGCCAGTGGGTCTATGACCACTATCTGACGGTGCCCCAGAGCACCTATGAGGCCCTGACCCGGGCCTTTACCCCGGAGAGCGATATGACCACCACCCAGGCCAAGGCGGCGGTGCTGGCCTATCTCTCCCAGAGCGTCAGCTATCGCCAGGGGGCCTCGGTGTCCGGCGGCGACATCGCCGCCGCCATGGCCTCCGGCGGCCAGCAGGGCAGCGACATCCACTATGCCACCCTGGCGGCTCTGCTGCTGCGGTGCTGCGGCATCCCGGCCCGGTACGCTGAGGGGTACGTCGTGACCCGCCAGCAGGCGGAGGCCATGGTCCCCGGCGGCACCCTGACCCTGACGGAGCAGAGCAGCCACGCCTGGACGGAGTATTATCTGGACGGCGTGGGCTGGCTGCCCTTTGACGCCGCCCCGGGCTATACGGATCTGGTGGAATACCGGCTGCCGGAAAACGGCCCGGAGGGGGAAAACGGCCAGGGGGACACCCCCGTGCCGGACACCCCCATTCAGGAGCGGGAGCCGGAGGTCGTCCCGGAGGAGGAACAGCCCCAGGACCGGCGGGCGGAATATGTCCGCAATGCCCTGCTGACCCTGGCGGCGGTGCTGGCGCTGGGGCTGCTGGCCCTGGCCGTCCGCGCGGTTCTGGGCCGCAGGCGGCTGCGGCAGGCGGCGGCCCGGTATCAGGATCCGGACTGCCGCATGGGCTGCGGATACATTCTGTGCGCCGTCCATGACCTGCTGGGTCAGCCGGGCCTCCCGGAGGATCCCCTGTCCCCGGAGGACGCGGAGGACCTGGTGTACCTGGAGCGGGAGGTGTGGTACAGCGGCCACACCATGACGGAGGACCAGCGGCAGCGGTGCCTGGCCCTGCTGGAAAGCGCCCGCCGGGTATGGCGGGAGCAAACCCCGGCCCTGCGCCGGTTCGTCTCAAGATTTATCACCTGCAAGGTGTTTTGAATAGAGAAAGAACAAAGGAGGAAACATCACATGAGAGTTACCAAACGCCTGATGGCCGCGCTGCTGGCGTGCCTGATGCTGCTGTCTCTGCTGCCGGTTCCGGCCTATGCGGCAGACGACGGGCGCATCGCCCTGCTGGCCGTGGCCCAGGACGGCTATGTCATCGAGCCGGAGTATATCGGCTATCATGACGGCGACACGGTGAAGGACGTGCTGAAAAACAGCGGCCACACCTTCTCCGGCATCGACAGCGGGTTCATCACCGCCGTGGACGGCCGGACGGACAACTATTCCCTGCACTACGACGGCGACGGCTATGCCCTGGACGCCTCGGCCAAGGGACTGACGGCCATCTGGTTCACCACCAACGCCAACCAGAGCTACGGCGATGACCTGCTGCACCTGGCAGAGCGGATGGCGGCCTACAACACGTCCACCAACGGACTGAAGGACTACGCCGCCGCCAAGGAGGCCTATGACGCCGCCCACAGCGGCTTCTATGCCGCCGCCTATCAGTTTGACCTGTCCGACGGCGGCATCAACCACGTCCGGGGCACCGTGGAGGTCACGGCCCAGGGCGCGGCCGTGTCCGCTCCCCTGCCCTCCGGCAAGTGGATCAAGGAGCTCCGCCTGGGCATCGACAACCAGTGGAAGGACGGCGAGGACGTCCCCAAGTTTGACGAGACCGACGGCGGCGCCACCTTCTGGGTGCCTGACTATTCCTATGGCACCCTGTATCCCTACATGGTCCCCGGAGACGGCATCGGCACCGCCGAGGGGCAGATGAACGTCCGGGTATACCTGGCCGGGGTGGAGACCCTGCCCAAGTACGCCCGCTCCTGGCAGAGCAAGGCCACGGCGCTGAGCCGGGTCCTTCCCGGCAGCAGCCTAGAGGGCGGGGACGTGGTGCTGGAAGCCCGGTATGCCGTGGACGGCTACGAGCAGTATCAGCCCTATACCCTGCACGTTCTGCGCACCCCCAGCCTGACGGACCTGGTGGTATCCGACGCCTCCGCCCGGCTGAAGCTGGACTTTGACAAGAAAACCCTGAGCTATACCGTGGCCACCACAGAGGACACGGTGACCGTTACCGCCTCCCCCCTGTGCGCCCAGGCCAAGCTGACCGTTGCCGGGAAGGCGGCCCAGGGCGGCGCTCCCGTGAACGTGACCCTGGCCGGCTGCCAGAAGAACGGCAAGGGGCAGTACATCATCCCCGTGGAGCTGACCTTCGAGGGCCGCGCCGTCACTTATACGGTGCTGGTGGAAAAGCGGGAAAGCGTTCTGGTGACCCTGGAGCATGAGCAGGATGTGACGGTGGAGCTGACCAACAACGCCGGGGCGGTGATCGCCCCCCGGCAGCAGACCGGCACCGCCGACGTGTACGCCCTGGTTCCCGGCGACAGCTACACCTATGTCTCCACCAAGAACAGCTATTATCACACCACCGCCGCCGTGAAGGCCTCCGCCGGGCTGACGGTGCAGGTGCCCACCCCCATTGTGGAGGACTGGCTCAAGGGCCTGGACGCCAAGAGCGGCACCTCCGCCAAGGCCATCCCCTATCCCATGACCCCGGCTTTCAGCGCAGGCGTCCACGAGTATGACTTCGCCGTGGAGTCCAACAACGCCTCCTTCTTCCTGAACCGGGCCAGGACAGACAGCACCTATGTGACCACCATGGTCTATTACGGTCACTATAACACCAACTTCGCCGACAAGCTGTATGAAAAGGCGCTGACCTCCAAGGACGATGGCTACGGCTCCGTGGCCAACTTCATGGCCGCCGGCGGCCATGGCAACTCCATGGAGCTGCAGGTGGCCCAGGCCAAGGCCGTAGGCGGCGTCACCTTCTATCAGAGCTATCTCATCTCCGCCCACCGGGTCATGACCCTGAACTCCATGAAGCTGGCGGACAACAACGGCAGTGCCCTGCCCCTGAATCAGAAGGACGATGCATCCAAAGCCTTCGACAAGCTGGTGCTGGATTATACAACGTCCCTGGGCCAGCGGGTGCCGGAGGTGCAGCTGACTCTGCGCCCCCTGTCTGGCTATAAGCTGGACGCGGACATGACCGTTACCGTGGCCTGCGGCGACTGGAGCCAGACCCTGACCTATGACGCGGACAACAAGCCCAACGTCCTGCGGACGGTGAACGTTCCCCTGAACACCGCCCTGCAGACGGAGGCCGTCACCGTCACCGTTTCCCACAGCCAGCCCACCTCCGTAGCGCAGACCTATTCCATCCGGATCAACAAGCTGCCGCCGGTGGAGACCGCCGTCACCACCGACCCCGCCGACGCCACGGTGTTCCTGACCAGCAACGTCAACGGCCAGCGGATCCTGCCCGGCGAGACCGGCACCTATACCCTGGACACCAACGGAGCCTATACCCTGGTGGTGACCCGCAGCGGCTATGTGGGCCAGAAGCTGGACGTGATCGCCGGGGAGGACAGCAAGAACATCACCGTGAAGCTGGACAAGGCCCCGGAGAGCACCCACAACGACATTCTCCAGCCCGGCGACTGGCCCCTGTTCCGGGCGGACAGCAACAACAACGGCGTGGTCAGCGCCCCCACCCCCATCACCGCCGAGGACGCGGTGCTGGTGTGGGCCAACAAGGTGGGCGAGGGCTACGGCGCCAGCGCCGCCTCCTGCCCCATTATTGCAGGCGGGTATCTCTACGCCTATGCCCGGGACAAGCTGCTGAAGATCGACAAGGACACCGGCGCGGTGGTGGGCCAGGGTACCATGGTCACCAGCTCCTCCTTCGCCATCAACTCCCCCACCTATGCCGACGGCATGATCTTCGTGGCCCTCAGCGGCGGCCGCATCCAGGCCTTCGACGCCGAGAGCCTGGAGTCCCTGTGGGTGTATACCGATCCCCTGGGCGGTCAGCCCAACTGCCCCATTGCCTACTGCGACGGGTATATCTATACCGGCTTCTGGAACTCCGAAACCAAGCAGGCCAACTTCGCGGGCATCAGCGTTACCGATGAGGACCCCACCCAGACCCAGGAGGCCAAGCTGGCCGCCTGGACCTATACCCACAACGGGTTTTACTGGGCCGGGGCCTATGCCTGCGAAAACTTCGTCCTGGTGACCACCGACGACGGCGACAGCGGCTATACCACGGGCTACGGCTCCGTGCTGTCCCTGGATCCCAAGACCGGCGTTCTGCTGGACCAGCTGAAGGCCACCAACGTGGGCGACCTGCGCAGCAGCGTGTGCTATGACCCCGCCACCGACGCCTATTACTTCACCTCCAAGGGCGGCGACCTGTATCAGGTCCGCACCAACGAGGACGGCACCTTCGTGAAGGGGTCCCTGAACCGCCTGCACCTGGACAACGGCAGCAACGACGACAACACGCCGCCCATGTCCACCTCCACACCGGTGATCCACAACGGCCGGGCCTACATCGGCGTGTCCGGCGCCAGCCAGTTCGGGGCCTATTCCGGCCACAACATGACCGTGGTGGATCTGGAGAGCTTCTCCATCGCCTATACCGTCCCCACCCAGGGCTATCCCCAGACCAGCGGTCTGCTGACCACGGCCTATGAGGACCAGGACGGCTATGCGTATGTGTACTTCTTCGACAACTATACCCCCGGCAAGCTGCGGGTCCTGCGGGATAAGCCCGGCATGACCGAGGTGGACCACACCTACACCACCATGGAGACCTATAACGGCGATTCCGGCGAGGTCACCATCGAGACCGGGTATGTGCTGTTTACCCCCAGCGGCGCACAGGCCCAGTACGCCATCTGCAGCCCCATTGTGGACGGCGAGGGCAACATCTATTTCAAGAACGACTCGGCCTATATGATGCGGCTGAGCAGCCGCGTCACCGCCCTGGAGATCACCCGGCAGCCGGAGCGCACCGTCTATGAGATCGGCGAGACCTTCGACGGCGCCGGCATGCAGGTGACGGCCCTGCTGGCCAACGGCATGACCCGGGACGTGACGGACTATGTGAAGTTCACCGCCGAGCCCCTGACGGCGGAGGATACGGAGATCACCGTGTCCCTGGATCTGACCCGGCTGGACATCCCCGGCGGCCCCAACTGGGTGTTCTATCAGAATCGGGACGGCCAGACCGGCCAGGAGTGGACCTGCCCCACCGGCACGGTGAACATCGACCTGAAGGACGGTCATGTGTACGGCCAGCCGGTGTGGACCTGGAACGACGATTTCAGCGCCTATGCCGAATTTGCCTGCACCGTGAATCCCCGGCATGAGAAGCTGCATCTGGACGCCCAGGTCACCAGCGAGATCACCACCGGCAGCTCCTGCCTGGAGGGCGGCGTCCGCACCTATACCGCCAAGGTGGTCCTGGACGGCGTCACCTATACCGACGTCCGGACCCAGCCCATTCCCGCCGACGGCCACAAGCTGTCCGCCGTGGCGGAGGTCCCCGCCGCCTGCACCGAAAACGGCGTCAAGGCCCACTGGGTGTGCTCCGTGTGCGGCAAGCTGTTTGCCGATGCCGAAGGCCAGAAAGAGACCACCCTGGAGGCCCTGACCATCCCCGCTCTGGGCCACAAGACCCAGCTGGTAGGCGCTAAGCCCGCCACCTGCACGGAAGATGGCTACACCGGCGACGAGGTCTGCACCGTGTGCGGTGAGACCATTAAGAAGGGCGAGGTCATCCCCGCCACCGGCCACAAGACCCAGCTGGTAGGTGCGAAGGCCGCCACCTGCACGGAGGACGGTTACACCGGCGACCAAGTCTGCACCGTGTGCGGCGAGACCGTCAAGAAGGGCGAGGTTATCCCCGCCACCGGTCACAAGACCCAGCTGGTAGGTGCGAAGGCCGCCACCTGCACCGAGGACGGCTACACCGGCGACGAGGTCTGCACCGTGTGCCAGGAGATCGTGAAGAAGGGCGAGACCATCCCCGCCACCGGTCACGACTACAAGGACGGCAAGTGCACCGTGTGCGGCGAGACCGATCCCAACTACAAGCCCGATGAGCCTGTGCAGCCCGAGAATCCCGGCGTCAAGACCGGAGATGAGGCTCACACCGCTCTGTGGCTGGCTGCGGCCTCCGTTTCCCTGCTGGCTGCCGCCGCCCTGCTGCTGGGCAAGAAAAAGCACCTGAGCTGACCCTAAAAAGTCAGGTAATAGCAATAGCCCCGGGACGCTATCGCGTCCCGGGGCTATTTGTTGCTTATGGGAGAAAAAGCGGTCCGCTCAGGCGCTTTTTGCGGCCGATGGTCAGGGCCATCAGCAGGGCGGCCGGGATCATCTCATAGCCGCATGCGCAGGGTGAGCAGTATGCTCAGGACGCGTTCTTTCATAGCTTCGTTTCCTTTTCTTTGTCCTCCGGGGCCGCCGGGGCGGCGGCCTGTGCTTCCTCCGACAGGGAAAACTCATAATGCATGGCCAAGGCCTGGAACAGCTTCTGCATCACCTGCTCCGCCACGGTGCGGATGTCCAATCCCTCCACAAAGCGCAGAATCTGCCGCACCTCCTCCTCCGGGACCTTATAGCCCCGCAGGCTCAGGGTCAGGAACATCCGCAGCTTCTTCTCCAGCGTCAGCGTCCCATCGCAGGGGCGGACCATGTAGCCCCGCATAAGGCCGGCGGAGCCAAGCTCCAGGGCGTAGAAGTCCTCCTCCGTCAGCTCCGGCTGATAGGGGCCGAAGATCCGGTACAGCTCCCGGGCGGTGGCCCGGAAAATAAACTCGGACACCTCGCTGTGGGTATAGCTCTCCACATAGATCTCCCGCAGGTTCTCGTTCAGCTCCGTCAGGGTCATCTGGATGGCGGTCTCCGCGGCGTAGACATACACCGGGGGCAGCTGTGTTCCCACCACGCCCCGGGCCATGGAGAACTGGTTGGAGAACATGAACTCCGCCAGCTCCGTCAGGACGCCGTCCTTGGCCCGGAAGATATTCTGGAAAATGCTGTTGGACACCGCCGCCTTGTGGACGATCTCCGCCACGGTGGTTTTTTTGTAACCCTGCTCCAGAAACAGCTTGACGCAGACCGTCAGGATCCGTTTTTTGGCGGGCAGACTGGCGCTTGTGATGGTCGTAATACGCACTTCCTTCCCTATATTTGGCATGCATGCCATAATTGTAACAGAGATTTTCGGAAAAAACAAGGGGGATTTGGAAAGAAGCCCCGCGCCCCGGGCGGGACGCAGGGGGCGGGTCAGAACAGGTCCAGGGTGTTGTCCAGATACAGGGCCTCCCGGACGTGGATATGGTACTCCGGGCGGGTCAGGTAGTGCAGCAGGAACTCCAGCAGCAGGGCGGTGCCCAGGCTGCGGCCCTCGATCTTGAACTGGGAAAAGCCCATGGGGAGATAAACGTCCCGGATATCGTTCACGCCGATGAAGCCGGGGTTTTCCATGGCCCGGGAGAAGCGATAGCCCCCGGCGGCGTCCGGGGCGGTGCAGCGGTGGACGGGACCCTCCAGGCCCAGGTTCTCCCGGCTGACGGACCGGTAGCAGGCGGCCCGGTCCCGGCAGCCGAAGGCGCAGCACTCGTTGCACAGAAGCTCCGTCTTGTCCCGCAGGGCCTGGGGCAGGGTGTCCAGCTGGCAGAAGGCCCGGTTCAGCCGGAAATCCGCCACCACATAGCGGAACTCCGGCCGCTCCAGCTCCCGGCACAGCAGGGAAAAATCCGTCAGCACCTTGGTGGTGGAGGAGACGAAATACAGCCCGGGATAGGTCCGGCGCAGATGCTCCAGCAGCAGGTCCGAGTGGACGATGACCCCGTTCTGCGGACCGGGGCTTTCCGCCAGCAGGCGGCACAGCCGGTTGCAGCGGGGGTCCGACAGGTGCTCCGGCCGCAGCAGGGAGTTGCTGAAGGTCAGCCGGGCGGAGATGCCGTATTCCCGGGTCAGGGCCAGCACCTCCCGGGGGTCCCGGTCCCCGGACCCTACCCGGCCGCCGCCCCAGATGCAGTCCGCCGGTGCGCCATACAGGGAGGCGATGCGGCACCAATCGTAAAAATACTCCCGGTGCTGCCGGAACAGCGGCAGAAACACCCGGTAAAAATCGTAAAATTCAAACAGGCCCGGCAGATGATAGCAGGCGGCGGATGCGGACATGGCGAAACGGCTCCTCCCTTGTGCGGATACCCTTACTGTACCACGCCGCCGAGAAAAAGGCAAGAAAACAGCCCCCGGCGGGAATCCGCCGGGGGCTGCGTAATGAACCGAATATACCCGGAGTCGTCTTACTCCTGGTCCTGCTCGTCCTGGCCGGGAGTCTCCTCCAGCACCTGGGCGGCGTCCTCCTGCAGGGCCTCCACGCCGGTGGCCTGCTCTTCGGACTGCTCCTCCTGGAGCTCCTCCTCCGTCACGGGGACCAGCTCCTCGGCGAAGTGGCGATAGGCGTTCAGGCCGGTGCCGGCGGGGATCAGCTTGCCGATGATGACGTTCTCCTTCAGGCCCACCAGGTGGTCCACCTTGCCCTTGATGGCGGCCTCGGTGAGGACCTTGGTGGTCTCCTGGAAGGACGCGGCGGACAGGAAGGAATCCGTGGCCAGGGAGGCCTTGGTGATGCCCATCAGAAGCTGGGTATAGGTGGCCTCCTGCAGAGGCTCGCCGTCCTCCCGGACCTCGCCGTTGGCGATGCGCTGGCGGACGCGCTCGTTCTCGTCCTCCACCTCCAGGACGTCGGCCATGGCGCCGGACAGCAGGCCGGTGTCGTTGGCGTCCTCCACCCGGACCTTGCGCATCATCTGGCGCACGATGACCTCGATGTGCTTATCGTTGATGTCCACGCCCTGCTGGCGGTACACCTTCAGGACCTCCTGGATCAGGTAGTTGTGCACGGCGGAGGCGCCGCGGATCCGCAGCACGTCGTGGGGGTTCAGAGCACCGTCCTGCAATTGCTTGCCCTTTTCGATGATGTCGCCGTCACGGACCTGCAGGCCGGTGTGGGGCACGGAATAGGTGCGGGTGTCGCCGTCGTCGGCGGTGACGATGATGTTCAGCAGACTGCCCTTGGCGGCCTCCTCGAAGCGGACCTTGCCGCCGATCTCGGCCAGAGTGGCCATCTTCTTGGGCTTGCGGGCCTCGAACAGCTCCTCCACTCGGGGAAGACCCTGGGTGATGTCGCCGCCGGCCACGCCGCCGGT
>JABLTM010036619.1_pt1 | contig 11305 bp, 9 predicted proteins | sample 7160121 | NCBI WGS metagenome assembly JABLTM01 (sample SAMN14651224, study PRJNA627086) | human gut metagenome | isolation source: feces | host: Homo sapiens | reverse complement strand
ATACATCAAGTATTCACTCCGCTTTTTGTTTCATCTGACGAAAAATTTGACGACGCATCTGTCGCACAATCTTTGTGCGGTATTGCCCCTGTAAAAATTTATACAGGCAGCCAAACGCTGCCGTGAGGAGAGGAATATGACAACCGCAATCACCATTGGAATGATCATCATCTATGTTGCGATCATGATGGGCATCGGCGTCTATACCGCAAGGCAGACCCGTTCCGTCAGCGACTTTGTGCTGGGCAGCCACAGTGTTGGCTCATGGCTCACAGCGTTCGCTTATGGCACATCTTATTTTTCCGCCGTGGTATTCATCGGCTATGCCGGACAGTTCGGCTGGACCTACGGCGTTTCCGCCGCATGGGTCGGCATAGGCAACGCCCTGCTGGGCAGTCTGCTGGCGTGGATCGTGTTGGGACGGCGTACCCGCATCATGACACAGTCGCTGGGTGCCAAGACCATGCCGGAATATTTCGAAAAGCGTTGGAACTCCAAAGGGCTGAAGATCGCCGCCGCACTGATCGTATTTGTGTTTCTGATTCCCTATACCGCTTCTGTTTACAACGGTCTGTCCCGTCTGTTCAACATGGCGTTCCAGATCGAATCAGAGGGTGCCTATAAGATCATCATTATTGTCATGGCACTGCTGACCGCGATCTATGTCATTCTGGGCGGCTACGCGGCAACTGCGATCAACGACTTCATTCAGGGCATTGTTATGCTCATCGGCATCGCTGCTGTTGTGATCTGTGCCATTCAGAATCAGGGCGGTCTGACTTCGGCTCTGGCTGCACTGGGAGAGATTGAAGTCAACGGAAAGACCAACACCCTGAACTCCGTATTCGGTCCTGACCCGCTGAATCTGCTGGGTGTTGTAATACTGACTTCTCTCGGCACATGGGGACTGCCGCAAATGATACATAAGTTCTACGCCATTAAGAGTGAAAACGACATCAAAAAGGGTGCTGTAATCTCTACTGTTTTTGCCCTGATCGTTGCCGGCGGTTCTTACCTGCTGGGCGGCTTTGACCGGTTGTTCTGCACACTGACAGAGGACGGCAGCGGCAAGACCGTGATCTCTACCCTGTCCAACGGCAAGCCGGACTTCGATGCCATGATCCCGTCCTTGCTGCACACAGCTCTGCCGGATATTCTGATCGGTCTGGTAGTCGTACTGGTGCTTTCCGCATCAATGTCCACCCTGTCTTCGCTGGTGCTGACTTCCAGTTCCACGCTGACGATCGACCTCATCAAACCCAATCTGAAAAAGTGCTCTGACAAAAAGGAAATGCTGATCATGCGTGTGCTGATCGCCGTCTTTCTGGTCATTTCCGTGCTGCTGGCATTCAACAAGAACGCCTCCATTTCCACACTGATGTCCTATTCATGGGGTGCCCTTGCCGGTGCTTTCCTGGGGCCGTTCATGTACGGTCTGTTCAGCAGGAAGATCACCAAGCCGGCAGTATGGACCAGCTTCATTCTGGGAATCGGTCTGACACTGGTGCACATGTTCCTGTTCGGCTTCGGCTGGAATCCGGAACTTTCCAAGGCTGCCGCAAGTCTGCCGCTGAATCTGGCTTCGCCGATCAACGCCGGAGCCATTGCCATGCTGCTCTCTCTGATCGTGGTGCCGGTCGTCAGTGCCCTGACAAAGGTCAAAGATCCCAAGCACGTGGAACAGGTCTTTACCTGCTATGCAGCTCCGGAAAAGAAGGACTGATCCCGCAATTCAGTTTGTCACCGAATTGTAATTTATTTGTTATGACTAAGTTCTTGAAAAATCGACAGTTTTCCCCTATGATATAGTATGAGACACCCCGCTTGTCGGGGTGTTGTTATTTGTACAAATCTGCATACAATAAAAGCAGCACTGCACAAAACACATGCAGTGCCGTTGAAGAAAAATACTCTCCGGGGAATTGAGGAATCATCTATGGTTTTCAGCACAATTGCATTTTTGTTTCAGTTTCTGCCGATTTTCCTGCTGGCATATTATGCCACACCGCAGAAATACCGAAATATCACACTGGTGATCGGCAGCCTTGTTTTTTACGCCATTGGCAGCGGCTGGTATACCCTGTTGCTGCTGCTGTCCCTGCTGATCAACTATGGGCTTTCCCGCATGATCAGCGGAACACATGCCAGACACCCTGAATCCGCCAAGCACTATTTGATCGCGGGATTGATTTACAACTTTGGATTGCTGGTGGTATTCAAGTACACCAACTTCCTGATCGGCAACCTGAATTCCCTGCTCTCTATTTTTCATACGGCAATTCCCAAGGTATCGCTTGTGATGCCGCTTGGCATCAGCTTCTTCACCTTTCAGATCACGTCCTACCTGATCGATGTCTACACCGGAAAGACGCGTCCCGCAAGGAGTATTCTGGATCTGGGCGTGTACCTCTGCATGTTCCCGCAGCTGATCTCCGGTCCGATCTGCATGTACAGTGAAATTCAGCCGCAGCTGAAAAACCGTCGGGTCGATGTCCGTCTGCTGGAGGAGGGCATGGAAACCTTTGTGCTCGGACTGAGTGCCAAGACGCTGCTGGCGAACCCCATGGGCGGTCTGTGGAATAATCTGTCCGTTATCGGGTATGATAGTATCTCCACCCCTTATGCGTGGCTGGGAGCGTTTGCCTATAGCTTTCAGATCTACTTCGACTTCTCCGGCTATTCCATGATGGCAATTGGCGTGGGAAAAATGCTGGGCTTCCAGCTTCCCCAGAACTTCAACCTCCCGTATATGTCCGGCACCGCCGGCGAGTTCTGGAGAAGATGGCACATCACGCTGGGACGCTGGTTCAAGAACTATATCTATTTCCCGCTGGGCGGCAGCCGTGTGGGCAAGTGGAAAACCATGCGGAACATGCTGGCAGTCTGGGCGTTTACCGGACTGTGGCACGGTGCAAGCTGGAACTTTGTGCTGTGGGGACTGATCTTCTTCGTGCTTCTGACACTGGAAAAAAACGTCTACGGCAAATTCCTGGAACGCACCCATCTGCTGAAACATGCCTACATCATCTTCATCATACCGCTGACATGGATGGTTTTCGCCATTCCGGATATGCACCAGCTGGGCACCTATTTCACAAGGCTGTTCCCGTTCCTCACCTCTGACGAAGTGCAGTCCAACACCCGAGATGCGGTGCAGGCGTTCCACAACTACTGGAAAATCCTCGTGCCGTGTGTGCTGTTCAGTACGCCTCTGCCGCTGATGTACTACAAAAAATTCCGGAAAAGCGGATTCTGTCTGCTGTTGCTGTTGATCTTGTTTGTCCTCTCCATTCGTGCGATGATGACACAGACCAACAACCCGTTCCTGTACTTCCAGTTCTGACCGTGCCTTGAAAGGAGCATTCCATGAATTTCCTGAAATTTTTCAAACAATACCCTCTGATCTTGGCATTCGTGGTTTCCATTGCCGTTGCAAACATCTGGCAGGTAGTACAGAACGCCAAAAAAATCGACAACTCTGCAACGACGGCTTCACAGACGACCACTTCCGCCGCACAGACCACGCTGGCTGCCGGTCAGCCGGTTGTCACCACTACAACTGCTCCCACGCCGGTATTTCAGTCGGTAGACGATTCCTACTTTGACGATGCCCTTTTCATTGGCGACTCCCGTACCGAAGGGCTTGCCCTCTATGGCAGCCTGACCAATGCGGACTACTTCTCCAGCGTAGGACTTACCATTTTCAAAGTCACGGAAAAAGCTGCCGGCAACCCCAACACCGGCGAGAGTGTCACCCTGGCACAGAAACTGGCACAAAAGCAGTACGGCAAGGTTTACATCATGCTGGGGCTGAACGAACTGGGCACAGGCACCACAGAAAGCTGGGCACAGGCATATGCTCAGGTGATCGCACAGGTACGGCAGGCACAGCCCAATGCTGTCATCTATCTGGAAAGCATTCTGGTGGTTGCCGCTTCGCAGGATAACCCCGGCGGGGCAATCAACAACGCCACTGTCAACGCCCGCAATCAGGCTCTGGAGGCTCTGGCAAATCCGCAGGACAATATCTTCTACCTGAATGTCAACGAAGCTGTCATGGACGCTAACGGCTGTCTGGACGCGTCCCTGACCTCTGACGGCATTCACCTGCTGGGCAACTCCCTGTCGCTGTGGGAGAATTATCTGAAACAGCATGCCATCGTCCTCGGCGGAACAGCAGTAAGCACAACGGCTCCCACCACTTACACCACTGCCGTAACGCAGTCCACCGAAACCACACAGTAAAAAGAACGTAGCCCATAAAAAAATCCCCGTGTATCCAACGAAACAAGGATACACGGGGATTTCCTTTATTTTCTTAACCAATAAATCCGGTAATACCGCCGATCAGCACCAGAACGCCGAGAACGATACGATACCAGCCGAACACAGTAAAGTCATGCTTCTTGATGTAACTCATCAGGAAACGAATTACCACAATGGAAACCACAAACGCGGAGATCATACCGATCAGCAGCATCGTCGTTTCCATGCCGGTAGAAGGCAGTCCGCACTTCACCAGCTTCAGCAGGCTTGCCCCGAACATTGCCGGAATCGCCAGAAAGAAGGTGAATTCCGCCGCCGCTGTACGGGAAACGCCTAGCAGCAGTGCCCCCACGATCGTCGCACCGGAACGGGAAGTTCCCGGAAAGATCGCCGCGATCAGCTGAAAGATGCCGATCATCAAAACAGTATTGTATCGCAGCGAGGCAATGCTGCTCATCTTCGGGGTGCGGTTTTTATGCCACTTTTCGATCCAGATAAACGCGATACCAAACAGGATCAGCATAATGGCAACTGTCCACGCATTGTACAGATGTGCCTGACTCCAGTCGTCCAGCAGAAGCCCGATCACTGCCGCCGGCACCGTTGCCACGATGACCTTGCACCACATCTGGAGAATGTCCTTTTTCAGGCATGCCCCGAAGCCAGTCTGTGCCATGGGGTGCGGGTTATCCTGCTTGCCGAAAGGCCACAGCTTTTTCCAGTAGATGACGACAACCGCCAGAATAGCTCCCAGCTGAATCACAACGTCAAACATTTCCTTGAAATTATCTGTTGCGTCCAGCTTCAAAAATTCGTCCAGCAAAATCAGATGTCCGGTACTGCTGATCGGAAGCCATTCTGTAATGCCTTCCACAATACCGAAAATCAGGGACTTGATGAGTTCCCAAACCATATGTACCAATGTCCTTTCCATGATCCGTCAGGGATCACACTGTATTTCCGGAGTGTCCTACACTCTGCATAAGTCACCTTATGCCGCTGTTCTCTATTGTAACACAATTGCCGGAATACGTCAACGATTTCTCATAAACTTTTCTTAAAATCTGCAAGTGGGCTGTAAGAAAAGCTGACACAGCACTTCTCTCGTTCTTATTTCCGCCGGTACTGCATATGCTGTAGCAAAACCACAATTGGAGTGAGGCATCATGAAAGAACAGCCCGAAGCACGTGCCGTGATTCTCGGCGAGTATATCGTCCGCCAGAAAGCCACCGTCCGTGCCGCAGCAGAATGGTTCGGCGTTTCCAAAAGCACCGTACATAAGGACGTCAGCGAACGACTGGAACAGATCCAGCCCGATCTATATACACAGGTCAAGGAAATTCTGGAGCAAAACAAACAGGAACGCCATATCCGCGGCGGTCTTGCCACCAAGCGAAAGTACGCCCTGCGGCGGCAGCATGAGGAGGAATCCCTACAGCAGCACACACCCTGAAACCGGCTTCGCAGCCGCATATGTCAAGAGAAAACAGTTCCGAAAAAGCTCTGCAATTTCGGAACTGTTTTGTGTTTACTTCTTCCCCCAATTATGATATGATAATTGCAGAACGATGAAACGCACCGAAATGAAGGAAACACTGCATAAAGCCCGCCTGACGGCTTTGCACGCACAAGCTTTATGCAGTGTTTCCCTGATTCCTGCGAACATAAGGCAACAAAAAGTCCTGCTCTCCTTCCACGGAGAACAGGACTTTTTTCACTGCTTCGCAGCGTATATCCGTTGCTTTATTCGCCCTTGTTCGGCAGTGTGTGAATAATCGATACCAAGAACTTCAGCAATACCACGGCATCATTGCTGTCTACTTCGCCGCTTTCGTCGCAGTCAGCGTTTGCCTGCTGCTGTGCAGAAAGAGATACCGTATTTGCAGCCGCCTTGTTCAGCAGAACCGCATCAGTGATGTCTACTCTGCCGTCCAGATTGATGTCACCGTACAATGTAGCAGCTTCCACTGCACCCTTTGTGGTAACTGTGGTTTCGCTTGCCGTTGTAGCGGTGGTGTCTGCACTGGTTTCTGTTGCAGAAGATTCTACAGTCGTTTCTGCGGTATCTTCTGTGGTGGTTACTACAGAAACATCAGTAGTTGCTGTGGTTTCCGTTTCCGTAGTAGTTTCTGCTGTCGTATCAGTTGTTGCATCTGTTGTTACAGTTGTGCCCGGTTCTACATTTGCATTGCCATACAGATCTTTCGGCAGTTCGTCCAGTGTGATGCAGTAATCGCTGGTGTACATCTTCTTCAGCTGAGCCGCATCGTTATACTGACTGGACATCAGGTGATCGCCGTACCACGGGCAGAAATACAGCCAGCCGGCATTTTCAATGACCATGTTTTCCTCAGACGGAATGGAGTCGTTTTCTGCCATAGCAACCATTTTCTTGCCGCTGGTCAGTTCATACAGATAGTTGAAGATCGGAGAAATGGCACTCAGGTTCGGTGTGCCGGAGCTCTGACCGTCGTCGCGGTTAAAATCGCAGTTATACTTGTCGTATGCCACGATGTCTACATAGTCATCACCCGGATACCATGTATCAGAGTTTGCATAGTTGTAGCTGTTGTATTCCCAGATGATGTTGTGCAGACCATATTCTTCGGTCAGCGTGGTGTACAGCAGCTTCCACAGTTCCTTGTATACTTCTGCTCCGCGGTCGCCCCACCAGAACCAAGAAGTACCGTCGCTGTAGTTACCTTCGTTGCCCTGTGCTTCATGCAGTGGACGGAGAATGATCGGCACGTTGGCATCCTGTAGCTTCTGGAGCTGTTCTGCCAGATCCTTCATAGCTTCCTGGAAGTACTCGTATTCCTTTGTGCCTTCCTTGACTGCGTTTGCTGTGTTGAAAGTGCTGTTCGATGTCTGATAGTTCTTATACGTGCATTTCTTCCAGTCAACCTCGTCACCCAGCGTGTATTTGTCAAAATCGATCGGCACATTGATATGCCACGATGCAGTGACGATACCATTCTGTTCTTTTGCCCATTTGATTGCACGTTCCGTTGTGCCGTCTTCCCAGCCATACAGCGGGTTGTAGTTCATAAAGTCAAAACCGCGGATCGCCGGCAACTTTCCGGTATTGTCCTTAATGTAGTTGAATTCCTTTTCGGAATCGCCGTCATTCCCGCCGCCGTAAATTTCCTGTTGACCGGAAATGATGTGAGAACCATATACGCTCTTGAGGTAGGACATCAGAGCCTTGGTTTCCTTGGTTGCCTTGGGGTCTACCGGTGTTGCCGTTGCCTTTTCATATTCCGGCTTCGGTGTCTGTGTCAGAGTCATGTTGTCGTACAGGCAATAGCCCCAGCCGCCGCCGAATGTAATGGTGTTTTCGCCCTTGGTCAGCTTCAGATCGCCCCAGTTATAATCGTTCCAGTCATCTGTATGTGCGATCTTGACGGTCTTGGTAGCGGTACTGTCGTCAGAACGTGTGACAGTCACCTGTGCTTCCCGAATGTCGCTGGAAGAAGTTCCCAGATACATAATGCATCTGGTCATCAGCCGATACATGCCAGTTTCCGGTGCATCAATGGTAAAGCTCATGGTGCCGGAACTGGTGACCCAGACAAATCCGGCACCGGTATAACCCGGATATTCATCATTATAGACTTTTGTTGCAACCTGTGCATCACTTGACAAAGTCAGATCCTCACACTCCGCAGAGAACAGCGGATCCGCCGCAGATACCACAGCCGCCGGCACTGCCTGTGCCATGCCCAGACAAAGTGCTGTCGCTACGCCGGCACTGCCCAGACGTTTCCAAAAATTCTTCATTGCTCCATCTTCCTTTCTGATTACAGAGTTTATCACTCAACCTGCAGCGGCAGTATTGCACAAAACAGCCGCTGAATTTCATAGAACAATTATACACCCTTTCCGAAAATTTGTCAATAGTTACAAAACGGTTTCTGGAAAAGTTTTTTGGACTGGGCATTTTTCCGTAGTCGAATTGACAAGGCAAATCGAAGGTGTTATAATTATTAAGAAAACACTGCATAAAGCCCGCCTGACGGCTTTGCACGCAATCTGCTTGCAGATTTTCCGTCATATTGCCCAGAAATCCCTTGCCAGACATACAGTCTGCCTGCGGAATTTCTGGGCAATCTGCCGAAAAATCTGACGACGCATCTTACGCACAAGCTTTATGCAGTGTTTTCCTTAACAGGTAAAGCAACAGAGTAGCCGGCAGTTTTTCACTGCCAAAACGAGAAAAGGACGGCGATCATATTGTATAATCCGCAATCCCTTTGGGCGGAAGAATTTATCAACCATGCAGAGATCCTGGACACGCTGGAATACGCCAGAGCACACAAAAACGACACTTCCCTGCTGTCAGAAATTCTGGCAAAGGCGGCACGGCGAAAGGGGCTGAATCATCGGGAGGCGGCGGTGCTGCTGCTCTGTGAAGATGATGCTGTGACAGAGCAGATGAATCGTCTGGCAAGGCAGATCAAGCTGGATTTCTACGGCAGCCGTATTGTCATTTTTGCCCCGCTGTATCTGTCCAACTACTGCGTCAACGGATGTACCTACTGCCCCTATCACGCCAAGAACAAGCACATCTCCCGCAAAAAGCTGTCGCAGGAGGACATTGTTCGGGAGGTCACGGCGTTGCAGGACATGGGACACAAGCGGCTTGCCATTGAAGCCGGCGAAGACCCGCTGCACAACCCGATCTCTTATATTCTGGAATGCATCGACACCATTTATCACATTCACCACAAAAACGGAGCAATCCGGCGGGTGAATGTCAACATCGCCGCCACCACGGAAGAAGAATACCACATGCTGAAGGAAGCCGGCATCGGAACGTATATCCTCTTTCAGGAAACCTATCACAAGGAAAGCTATGAAAAGCTTCACCCCACCGGTCCGAAGCACAATTACGACTACCACACCGAAGCCATGGATCGTGCTATGGCTGGCGGCATTGATGATGTGGGACTGGGCGTGTTGTTCGGGCTGGAAAATTATCCCTACGAGTTGGTAGGGCTTCTCATGCACGCAGAGCATCTGGAAGCTGTCCACGGCGTTGGTCCTCACACCATCAGCATTCCCCGCATCAAAAAGGCAGAGGACATCAACCCCGACGATTTCGACAACGGCATCAGCGACGATATTTTCGCCAAAATCTGTGCCCTCATTCGCATTTCTGTCCCCTACACCGGCATGATCATTTCCACACGGGAAAGTCAGGCAGTACGGGAACGGCTGCTTCCGCTGGGCATTTCCCAGATCAGCGGCGGCTCCCGTACCAGCGTCGGCGGCTACGATATACCGGAAACGCCTGACGACAATTCCGCACAGTTTGATGTCAGCGACCGGCGTTCGCTGGACGAAGTGGTGCGGTGGCTCATGGAAATGGACTATATCCCCAGTTTCTGTACCGCCTGTTATCGTGCCGGACGCACCGGCGACCGGTTCATGGCACTCTGCAAAAGCGGACAGATCCAGAACTGCTGCCACCCCAACGCTCTCATTACCCTACAGGAATTTCTGACGGACTATGCTTCGCCGGAAACCAGAGCACTGGGGCAGGAAGTGCTGAAGCGGCAGCTTCTGGAAATTCCCAACGAAAACGTCCGTGCCAAAACCGAAACCTATCTGCGTGAAATTCTGCAAGGGGCAAGAGATTTCCGGTTTTAAGGAGAAACGCTTATGGAACAGAATCGCAACCAGACACCCCGTGCCAATCGGGTACACATTGGCTTTTTCGGGCGGCGGAATGCCGGTAAGTCCAGCCTGATCAACGCCGTTGCCGGACAGACGATCTCTGTGGTTTCCCCTGTCTGCGGCACCACCACAGACACCGTGGAAAAAGCAATGGAACTGCTGCCGATCGGAGCAGTTGTGCTGATCGACACCCCTGGTCTGGACGACACTGGCACACTGGGAGAACTGCGGGTACAACAGGCAAGGCGGGCATTTTCCCACACAGATCTTGCTGTGCTGGTAATCGATGCCTCCACCGGCATGACTGAAGCAGACCATACCATTTTGCAGCAGCTGAAACAACAGCAGATTCCGGTGTTGCAGGTGTGGAACAAATGCGACATCGCAGACAGCGTTCCGGAAACCGGCATTGCTGTCAGTGCCAGAACCGGACAGGGTATCCAGATGCTCAAGGAACAGCTGGGAAAACTCTACCAGCAGCATGCCGAAAAGCAACCGCCGTCCAGTCTGTTCGGCAGCCTGCTCCGACCGGAGGACGTGGTGCTTCTGGTCACTCCCATTGACGAATCAGCTCCGAAAGGGCGTATGATTTTGCCGCAGGTACAGGCAATTCGGGAGATTCTGGATCGGACTGCCGTCTGTCTGGTGACACAGCCGGAACAGCTAGCTCACACCCTTTCCCTGCTGAAACAGCCGCCGCGGCTGGTGGTCACTGACAGTCAGGCGTTCGGGCAGGTCAAATCACTGGTGCCGGAGGAGATCTTGCTGACATCGTTTTCCATTTTGTTCGCCCGCTATAAGGGCGTTCTCGCTCCGGCAATGCAGGCGGCACAGACTCTGGAAACCCTTCCGGAAAACAGCCGGATCCTCATTTCTGAGGGCTGCACCCACCACCGCCAGTGCAACGACATCGGCACAGTAAAACTGCCCCGCTGGATCACTGCACACACCGGCAAGCAATTTTCATTTTCGTTTTCCTCCGGCAACAGCTTTCCGGAAGACCTCACGCCCTACCGCCTTGTGGTGCACTGCGGCGGCTGTATGCTGAACCAGCGGGAAATGGAAACCCGTGCCGCGAGAGCCGCTGCACAGGGCATTCCCTACACCAATTACGGCGTACTGATCGCCTACCTCAACGGCATCTTAGAGCGAAGCCTGACGTTTTTGAAAGCTTTGGAAAACACGGAATAAAGGAAACACGGAATAAAAATCCCTGCTCCGGATCATACCGGAACAGGGATTCTTTTCTGTCTGTAGGATACAGGATTTTTTAGGGCAATACCGCACAAAGATTGTGCGACAGATGCGTCGTCAAATTTTTCGTCAGATGAAACAAAAAGCGGAGTGAATACTGGATGT
>JABLTM010063922.1_pt1 | contig 11325 bp, 10 predicted proteins | sample 7160121 | NCBI WGS metagenome assembly JABLTM01 (sample SAMN14651224, study PRJNA627086) | human gut metagenome | isolation source: feces | host: Homo sapiens | reverse complement strand
TACATACAGTATTCCTGCGGTTTGACGCCTAGCATCTGATATAAGTCATGTACGAAATCTGCTCGTGTCCCGGTTTTTAGAGGTTACCAAGTACTATTTACCGCGCCGCACAGGTATAAACGACCCGGAATACTTACATATACTGGCGGGAATTCCTTATCTTCTCTTGCAAAATACCCAGTAATATGATATAATACATAGCTGTTCGGAATGGAGGCACTACACGACATGGAAAATAACAAGGGCATTATAACGAGGTCGTTCAGGGCGGCGTTTCCCTGCACTATACCGATACTTGCGGGGTTCCTGTTTCTGGGAATGGCTTACGGTATCTACATGAACGTTTCCGGGTTCAGCTTTGTTTACCCGATGATAATGGCGGCGGTGATTTTCGGCGGCAGTCTGGAGTTCCTCGCGGCGCAGATGCTGCTTTCGCCGTTCGCGCCGCTCCAGGTGCTGATGGTGTCGCTGATGATACAGGCGCGGCACCTGTTCTACGGAATTTCCATGCTGGACAAGTTCAAGGACATGGGCTGGAAGAAATTCTACCTCATCTACGGCATGTGCGACGAAACGTTCAGCATAAACTGCACCGCTGAGATCCCCGAGGACTGCGACCGCGGCTGGTTCTACTTCTTCGTAACGCTGCTCAACCAGCTCTACTGGGTCGGCGGAGCCACACTGGGAGGTCTGCTCGGGAATCTCATCACCTTCGACACGAAGGGTCTGGATTTCGTGATGACAGCAATGTTCATCGTGATATTCCTGGAGCAGTGGCTCAAGGAGAAGCACCATTTCAGCGAATGGGCGGGTCTGGCGAGCAGCGCTGCCTGCCTGCTGATATTCGGCAAGGATAACTTCATGATACCCGCGATGATATGCATACTGCTGCTTCTCACCGCGTTCAGGAAGCCCGTCGGGCGGAAGGCAGGTGAGGAAAAGTGACCATCGCCGAACAGATAATCACCATCGCGATGTGCACCCTCGGGACGATGGCAATGCGTTTCCTGCCGTTCCTGGTGTTCCGGCAGGACAAGTCCACGCCGAAATATATACAGTACCTCGGGAAGGTGCTCCCCGGCGCAATTTTCGGAATGCTCATCGTCTACTGTCTGCGCAGCGTTTCCGTGACGGAGTATAGCTGGGGTCTCCCGGAGCTTATCGCAGGAGCCGCCACGGTCGGAATTCACCTCTGGAAGCGCAGCATGCTGCTGTCCATCGCCGCCGGGACGGTCATCTACATGCTGCTGGTGCAGTTCGTGTTTGTATAATGTGAACCTCTATGCAGCCCCTTCGTTATATAGTATCTACAAAAATCGCCAGATTGTCGGAAAATGTGCGAAAAACCGCTTGATTTACCATGATTTTTGTGGTATTATTAATTCAAGAAATTTACATCACGGCAGGGCATTTTCTATAAATGTTCAAATGTTCGGCTCGCGGTGTGATATGCAGCGCCGTATGATCCGAATGACACCTGCGCGGCGCAGCAAAATGACAGGGAGGGTTTTCTATGAAATCTATCGGTATGAGGATACTGGTAAGCTGTATCCTTACAGTTGCAATTTCGCTGTTCACGCTTGGCGGATTTGCCTGCATCATGATCTACAACAGTACCGTAAATCTGGTATACAGCAGCATGACCGCTTCGGCGCAGGTCGCGGCGGAGCGCGCATACTGGGAGATGCGTTCCTATACCAACATTGCAAGGGAGCTTGGCACAATGTCCCAGCTCTCAGACTCGTCGACCAGCGACAGCGAACTCAGCGAAATAGTTCAGCAGATCATTGAGCGTCACGAACTGCAGAAATGCAACATCATCAAGCCTAACGGGGAAAGCTTCGACGGCAACAACTATTCCGACCGCGAGTACTTCCAGAACGCGATGAAAGGAAATGTCACCGTAACCGAGCCTATCGTTTCCAGAGTGACCGGCGAACTGATGATCATAATCGCGGCTCCTATCTGGAAAAACGGCATTACCGACGGCGAAACAGTGGGCTGCATTACCATCGTTCCTGATCCCGAATTCCTCAACGATATCGTGAGAAGCATAAAGGTCAGCGATAACTGCGGAGCCTACATAATCGACAAGAACGGCAACACCATCGCCGACCTCGACAGCGATCTTGTAAAGCGCGGCGAGAACATCGAACAGCTTGCGGCTGCGGACACCTCCGGTCAGGCCGGATACAAGACGCTTGCAAAGGCGCACGAGAGCATGCGTGCAGGCGAATCCGGCGTTGCGCGGTACACGCTCAACGGCGTAAGCAAGTTCCTTTCCTATGCCCCGATCCAGGATTCAAACGGCTGGTCGCTTGCAGTTTACGCTCCCACCGGCGACTTTATGGACTCTACATCCCGCGCTATTGTGATGACCGTGATCCTTCTTATTGCTGCATGCGTCGTTTCAGCGTTCATCTCAGTTTGCCTCGGCAAGAAGATAGGTTCCTCCGTAAAAGCATGCACCGAGCGTATCGAGAAGCTCGCCGTGGGCGACCTCACAAGCCAGGTTCCCGAGATTCATTCCAAGGACGAGACCGGACGTCTCTCCGAGGCGACAAAGACGGTCGTCAGCAACCTCAACAACATTATCAGCGATATCGGGCGCATTCTCGAGTCAATGTCCACTGGCAACCTGAACGTACATACTGCTGAGAATGAAAAGTTCTATGTCGGCGACTGCCAGAAGCTGCTCCATTATGTCCGCGACATCAACCACAAGCTCAGCGCAACCATGTCCGAGATAAGCACCGCCGCCGACCAGGTTGCGGCAGGCTCCGAACAGGTTTCCTCAGGCGCGCAGGCGCTGTCACAGGGCGCTACCGAACAGGCTTCCTCCGTTGAGGAGCTGGCTGCGACCATCAACGTGGTATCCGAAATGATACACGAAAATTCCAAGGACGCAGAAGATGCAAGCAAATGCACAAAGGAAGCCGCCGAGAAGCTCGGCGACACCTCTGCGAAGATGGAGAACCTCATCAGCGCAATGGATGAGATCAAGAATTCCTCCGCAGAGACCAAGAACATTATCAAGACCATCGAGGACATCGCGTTCCAGACGAATATACTCGCGCTGAACGCGGCGATAGAAGCCGCACGTGCGGGTGAAGCCGGAAAGGGCTTCGCGGTCGTGGCTGACGAGGTGCGCAACCTTGCCGCCAAGTCCGGCGAGGCTGCACAGAACACCACGAACATGATCGAAGGCACCGTTTCCGCAATTGAGAACGGCAGCGCCATCGTGAACGAAGCAGCCGCGATGATGACGGCGGTTGTAGAATCCTCTGCAAAGGTCGAGGAGATCAACAACAAGATCTCCGATTCCACAAAGGAGGCTGCGGATTCCATCAAGCAGATTTCCATAGGAATCGATCAGATCTCCAACGTAGTCCAGACGAACTCCGCGACTGCGGAGGAATCCGCTGCGGCTTCCGAGGAGCTTTCGGCGCAGGCTGCAACGATGAAGGGCCTTATAGGGAACTTCACGCTGCGTGATTCTGACGCCTCTGCCAACCTCTGATAGTTCAACAAATTAAGATCCCGCAGCCGTATGGCTGCGGGATTTTTTCATATTACGGTTATCTCCCAGAGTATCAGGGAACCGTCCATGCCGCTCATATCCACGGCGCAGTATTTTACGTTCCCATCGGCGTCGGTGAAGGAGATCCCATTGTTCGGGATATCTCCCAGGAACACCAGACTCGCTTCCAGCGGACGCTCCGGCGTAAGCTCGGGCTGCGAGTACAGCTCCTCGGCGGAGAACGTGAAGATCCCGTTCTCGTCGATGTCCTGCATTGCTATCGACAGCAGCCTGAAGTCGCTGACCGTGCTTTCTGCGGAGAATACCACCTTTACGGCTGATTCGCTGACCTCGGTTCCGTCGGTCTGACTGAACGTGTCGTGCTCACCAAGCTCCGGCACGTCCTCAAGGTACTGCGCCTTTACCGGAAGGCTCTCAGCCGTTCCGGTTCCGGGAAGCTCCCCGGTCGGCATGGTTTCCGGAGGCTCCGCGGTATTTACAGGCTCGGTGCTCGGCGGTTCGGCGGTGGCTTCCGCCTGTGCGGAGCTTTCCGGCGTGGACTCCTTCGGCGCAGTTCCGGACTGCTCGGACTGGCTGGTTTGGCTGGTTTGGCTGGACTGGCTCGGCTGGCTCCCTGGTGATGTGATGTTCCCGGTGCAGCCTGTCAGCAGAAGCAGCGCAGATAGTATCGCGATTATCTTTTTCATATAGCACCCTCCTTTGGTCTTTCTATTATACCCGCTTTTCCTGAAAAAGTCAATCCTTATTTCAGAACGTCAGAATTTCTGAATTTTTCACATTTAGGTGTTGACATAACCCCTAAAAAAGTGTAAAATAAAAATGTATGCGTTAATTGTATTCCGGGAAGGCTCCCGGGCTTGAAAGGATAGATAAAATGGCATTCTTCGATTATTCACCGGAACTGGTGGAAGCAGGAAAAAAGGCAATGGAGCTGTGCGCTCCGCAGTTTGCCGAGTTCGACCGCATGGCGGAATACAACGGCGAGCGCGTTTTAAAGGCGTTCATCGACAACAGGATAAGCGATATCCACATGAAGGGGACTAACGGCTACGGCTACGGCGACGACGGCAGGGACAAGCTGGACGCGGTCTTTGCGCAGATACTCGGCGCCGAGGACGCCCTGGTGCGCCACAATTTCGTGAACGGCACCCACGCGATAACCACCGCGCTGTTCGGTGTCCTCCGCCCCGGGGACGAGCTGCTCTCCGTCACCGGCGACCCCTACGACACCATGCAGGGCGTAATTTCCGGCGATGGGATAGGTTCACTGAAGGATTTCGGCGTGAAGTTCGGCAAGGTAGACCTCCTGCCGGACGGCACCCCGGACTACGACGGCATAAATCGCCGCGCGGGAACCTGCAGGATGGCTTATATCCAGCGCTCCAGGGGATATTCCCTGCGCCCGTCGCTGAGCATTGAGGTCATCGCGAAGATATGCGAGGCAGTACGCAGCGTTAATCCGGACTGCGTGATATTCACCGACAACTGCTACGGCGAGCTGGTCGAGGAAAAGGAGCCGGTTTCAGTCGGCGCCGACCTCATCGCGGGCAGCCTTATCAAGAATCTCGGCGGCGGAATCGCGGAGACCGGCGGCTACATCGCGGGCAGGGCAGACCTAGTGGAGCTGTGCGCGTTCAGGCTGACCACCCCGGGCACTGGCAAGGAGGTCGGTGCGAGCCTGAATCAGCTCCGCGGAATGTACCTTGGAATATTCCACGCGCCGGAGGCGGTCTGCGCGGCGCTCAAGACTGCGGCGTTTGCGGCGGCTCTGGCGGAGCTTCTCGGCTTCGAGGCGTTCCCGAAGTACAGCGAGAAGCGCACCGACATCATCGAGGCGCTGAAGCTCGGCGGCGAGAAGCAGCTCATCGCGTTCTGCCAGGGCATTCAGGCGGGCTCCCCGGTGGACAGCTTCGCTTCCCCGGAGCCGTGGGACATGCCGGGCTACGACAGCCAGGTCATAATGGCGGCGGGCGCTTTCACGATGGGCGCTTCCATCGAGCTTTCAGCGGACGCTCCGCTTCGTGAGCCTTTTGCAGTGTGGCTCCAGGGCGGGCTTACGTTCCCGACAGGCAAGGCGGGTATCATGCACGCGGCGCAGTACATGCTGGACAAGGGTCTGGCGCACATCTGACAGCAGTAGGGTTCAACAGGTCGAAAGGACAGTAACATGATAAAGAGCATGACAGGCTTCGGCAGAGGTCATCAGGTACTTAACGGCAGGGATATCACCGTAGAGATACGCGCGGTGAATCACCGGTATTACGAGTTCAGCTCGCGGCTCCCGCGCAGCCTGGGCTACATCGAGGAGAAGCTCAAGAGCCTGCTCCAGGGCAGGATAAACCGCGGCAAGGTGGAGATATCCGTGCTGGTGAACAACGTTGAGGCCGCGGACGAGAAGATAACTATAAATAAGGAAATAGTAAAGGAATACGTTGACGCGCTGCGCTCCGTTAAGGAGGAGTATTCGCTGAACGACGGCCTTTCGCTGTCGGATATCCTGCGTATCCCGGACGCGTTCACCGTAGTAAAGACCGAGACCGACGAGGAGCAGCTCTGGGCTGACGTGAAGTCGGCGGCGGAGGAGGCTCTGGAGCACTTCATCGCGATGCGTGAAGCCGAGGGCGAGCGCATGAAGCGGGACGTAATGTCGCGCCTGGATAAAATCGAGGAGTGGGTCGGCGTAGTCGAAACGCGCTCCCCGCAGATGGTGGAGGACTACCGCAGTCGGCTCTACGACAAGATGTGCGAGGTGCTGAACACCACGAACATCGACGAAAACCGCATACTCATGGAGGCGGGGATATTCTCCGAAAAGACCGCCGTGGACGAGGAAACGGTACGCCTGCGCAGCCACATCGCGCAGTTCCGCACAATGCTGGAATCCGGCGAGCCTGTGGGCAGGAAGCTTGACTTCCTGGTGCAGGAGATGAACCGCGAGACCAACACCATAGGCTCCAAGGTGCAGGACATCGAGGTAACGCGCATAGTCGTCGACCAGAAGAGCGAGATAGAAAAGATACGCGAGCAGATTCAGAACATCGAATGATGCAGACCCCGGGAGGCTCGGCTTCCCGGGGTTTTCCGTACTATTCAGCGGGTGCGGCGCAAACTTGACAAAAACAGCGCGTTGAGCTATAATAGATTCATATTATAAAAATAAATGCCGCGTTCTACGGCTGTATCATACGGCTGTATCAAAGGATACGCAATGGGAAAGGAATAAAAAATGCCAGTAAAAATAGCCGACGGACTGCCCGCGCAGTCGATACTTGAAAACGAGCATATATTCATCATGACGGAGCACCGCGCTCTCCACCAGGACATACGTCCGCTGAAGATAGGCATACTGAACCTCATGCCGACCAAGGTCGCGACTGAAACGCAGATACTCCGCAGCCTGTCTAATACTCCGCTGCAAATCGAGGTGACTCTCGTGCAGACCTCAACCTACACCAGCAAGAACACCTCACATGAGCACCTGCTGAACTTCTACAAGACCTTCGACGAGATAAAGGACATGAACTTTGACGGGTTCATAATCACCGGCGCTCCGGTGGAGCACCTTCCGTTTGAGGAGGTCGACTACTGGGAGGAGATTTGCAAAATAATGGACTGGACGAAAACCCATGTGCATTCCACGTTCCACATCTGCTGGGCGGCTCAGGCGGCGCTGTACTACCACTACGGCATTCCGAAGTACCCGCTCCCGGAGAAGCTCTCCGGCGTGTTCAGGCACACTCTGCTCACACCGAAATCAAGACTGTTCCGAGGGTTCGACAGCGAGTTCTGGGCGCCGCATTCACGCCATACCGAGGTTCGCCGCGAGGACATCGAGAAGGTGCCGCAGCTCAAGGTGATGGCGGTTTCCGACGAGGCGGGCGTGTATGCCGTTTGCAGCGAGGACAGCCGCCAGTTCTTCATAACAGGGCATTCCGAGTACGACGCGGACACCCTGGCTCTGGAGTACAAGCGCGACCTTGAAAAGGGTCTGAACCCGAAGATTCCCGCTCACTACTTCCCGGACGACGACCCCGCGAAGCAGCCTGTGCTCAAGTGGAGGGCGCATTCCACGCTCATCTACACCAACTGGCTGAACTACTTCGTTTACCAGACCACTCCGTTTGATATTTCTGAAAAAATATAACAAATATTGTTGCATTTGTCGTATAATTATGTTATAATTCTATTACGGCACACGCCGAAAAATCAAATGAAACGAGGTACACGCTATGTTTGATATCTACGCAGCCCTGAGCGGCGGAATGATCGCGAATCTCCTGCTTACTATACTGGGACTTGTTATTTCAGTTGCGGCGGGGATCCTGCTTTACTGGAAGGTTTTCGGCCCGAAGGCGAAGGATCCGTCCGCGGGCAAATTCATGCAGTACGCGAACGGTCAGCGCTTCCTGCCGCTTTACATCGTGAAGATAACCTACTACTCCCTGGCGGCGTTCCTTGTGTTTATAGGCATTTCGAAGTGCATCACCACCATCGACGGATTCGGCGCTATATTCAAGTACGTCATCGTGGGAAACGTCGTTCTGCGCATTCTGTTTGAGACCGTTCTCGCGGTGAGAAAGAACGCAGGGATCGATACCGACAACAACACCGCTGACGAGCCGAAGGACAGCCAGTCCGCATTTGAGCCGAAGCTGCCGACTATTCCTTATCAGCAGCCCCGGCAGACTCAGCACCCCCAGTATCAGCCGAATGCCCAGGCAGCGCAGCCTGTTCAGAGCGTTCAGCCTGTTCCGGTTCAGCCTGTGAACGCGGTTCCGACTCCTGTTGAGCATGTGCCCGCTCCTATGCCTGTTCCCGAGCCTGTGCCCGCTCCTATGCCGGTTCCCGAGCCTGTGCCCGCTCCCGCGCCGATTCCCGAGCCTGTGCCTGCTCCTATGCCGGTTCCCGAGCCTGTGCCTGCTCCCGCGCCGATTCCCGAGCCTGTGCCTGCTTCCACACCGATTCCCGCACCTGCGCCCCAGCCCGTTCCCGCTCAGCCGGGAGCGAACTCCGCTTCCGCATTCTGTACATACTGCGGAAACGCAGTGAAGCCCGGCGCGAAGTTCTGCCCGTTCTGCGGGAAGCCTCTAGTTTAAATGAATCACGGCGGTTCCGATGAGCCGCCGTTTTTATTTCCGGTTCGCTTGACAAGCCGGGTCGGAGGGGGTATAATAGAAACATCAATTCACTGAGAGGAAATTATGACCGAGATAACAGTAACCAAAAACGACGCCGGGCAGCGCGCCGACAGATTCCTCACCAAAGCCTACCCGAACCTGTCGCTGCCGCTTATCTGCAAGCTGATGCGAAAGAAGCGGATAAAGCTCAACGGAGCCAGAACCGAACCGAACGTGAAGCTCAGCGAGGGGGACGTGTTCCGGTTTTACCTGAGCGACGAGCTGCTTGACACCGGAGGCAGGGAAAAGACTGCGGATTTCCGGGAGGTCCCGCCGGAAATAGACGTGATATACGAGGACGAAAATATACTTCTGTGCGACAAGCCGGTCGGAATGGTGGTACACGAGGACAACGACAACACCTCCGACACGCTGATAAACCGCATAAAATGTTACCTCTGGAAGCAGGGGGAGTACGACCCGGATAGCGAGCAGAGCTTTGTTCCGGCGCTGTGCAACCGTATCGACCGCAACACCGGCGGGATAGTCATAGCCGCGAAGAACGCGGAGTCGCTGCGGGTGCTCAACCAGAAAATACGCGACAGGGAGCTTGTCAAGCTGTACCTCTGCGTTGTGCAGGGGGAGCTTCCGAAGCGCGCCGACACGCTGACCGCCTACCTTGAGAAGCTGTCCGACGAGAACCGCGTGATCGTCTCCGACCGCAAGACCCCGCAGAACCGCACGATACTCACGAAGTACCGCGTGCTCGAGACCCGGGGCGGGAACTCGCTGCTGGAGGTCGACCTGCTGACCGGGCGGACTCACCAGATACGCGCGCATTTCGCGCATGTGGGGCATCCGCTTCTCGGCGACGGGAAGTACGGCAGCAACAAGCTCAACAAGGCGCTCGGCTACGACGTGCAGGCGCTGTACTCCTACAAGCTGCGGTTCGAGTTCACCACTCCGGCGGGCTGCCTGGAGTACCTGAACCACCGGGAATTCTCCGTGGCGGATATGAACTCGATCTGGTTCGTGAAGAAGTTCCACGGCTCCGATTGACCGTTTTTGCGGGTGACGAGGTCCGCTGTTTCGGCGAAATGCACAAAAAAACTTGGCATTTTTTTATGAAAGTCTGCGATTAATTTTCCTCAAACATCTTGATAAAATTACAGATTTTTAGTATAATAAATATGTAATGATATACCCGTCTGGGTGTGTCTGCTGCTTCGCCAGTCGGAGCAAATAATTATTTCTCAGGAGGAATATTCCAATGGCAGATGTTAAAGTTGCAATTAACGGCTTTGGCCGTATCGGACGCCTCGCATTCAGACAGATGTTCGGCGCTAAGGGCTACGATGTAGTAGCTATCAACGACCTGACCAAGCCCTCTATGCTTGCTCAGCTCCTCAAGTACGATACCGCTCAGGGCGGCTACTGCGGCAAGATCGGTGAGAATCTTCACACCGTTACCGCTGATGATGAGAAGGGTACCATCACTGTTGACGGCAAGACCCTGACCATCTACGCTGAGAAGGACGCTAAGGATCTTCCTTGGGGCAAGATCGGCGTTGACGTTGTTCTCGAGTGCACAGGTTTCTACTGCTCCAAGGACAAGTCCCAGGCTCACATCGACGCAGGCGCTAAGAAGGTAGTTATCTCCGCTCCGGCAGGCAACGACCTCAAGACCATCGTTTTCTCCGTTAACGAGAAGACCCTGTCCGCTGACGACAAGATCATTTCCGCTGCTTCCTGCACCACTAACTGCCTCGCTCCTATGGCTAAGGCACTGAACGATTATGCTCCTATCCAGTCCGGTATCATGAGCACGATCCACGCTTACACCGGCGACCAGATGATCCTCGATGGTCCTCACAGAAAGGGCGACCTGAGAAGAGCAAGAGCTGGCGCAGCTAACATCGTTCCGAACTCCACCGGTGCTGCTAAGGCAATCGGTCTGGTTATCCCCGAGCTCAACGGCAAGCTCATCGGTTCTGCACAGCGTGTTCCTGTTCCCACAGGTTCCACCACTATCCTTACCGCTGTCGTTAAGGGCGCAGATGTTACCAAGGAAGGCATCAACGCTGCTATGAAGGCTGCTGCTTCCGAGTCCTTCGGCTACAACGAGGATCAGATCGTTTCTTCCGATGTTATCGGTATGAGATTCGGTTCCCTGTTCGACGCTACACAGACAATGGTAGCTAAGATCGCTGACGATCTCTATGAGGTTCAGGTTGTTTCTTGGTATGATAACGAGAACTCCTACACCTCTCAGATGGTTAGAACCATCAAGTACTTCGCAGAGCTCAAGTAATTTCTGCTCTTTAAGTGCATAGAAGCTCCCCTCGGGTGACCGGGGGGCTTTTTTTGTGGTGGATTATGGGGAGTGGGGTGGCGATAAACTAGAATTTAGCTGTGTAGTGTGCTTCCGAAACAGTCCACCAGACTGTTTCGGAGGACAGGCTCAACAAAGACAATGTGTTGCTTGTGGGGGAAAACTCTTGTTTTCCCCCACACCCCTTTAGCGCTTTTTACGTTTAACTGCGCGCCGGCGCGCAGAGTAGCCGCACTCCGTGCGGAGTATTCGCGCTGGCGCGCGAAGTGTGAGGGCTTTGCCCTCACGCTCCCACTTCCTTTTGTAAGCAAAAGGAAGCGAAAACCAATTTCCTT
>JABLTM010104051.1_pt1 | contig 11330 bp, 11 predicted proteins | sample 7160121 | NCBI WGS metagenome assembly JABLTM01 (sample SAMN14651224, study PRJNA627086) | human gut metagenome | isolation source: feces | host: Homo sapiens | reverse complement strand
TGGAAGCCATTATGTAATAAAGAAAATAAGAAGTTTATTTGTCAAATAAGACAAGAGTGAGACAAGAGCAGGACAATAGGGACAGAAGCAAATCTGTCTCATTTTTTTGTCGAAAAATGTAAAATAAAAAATTTCATATACCCTTTTGTTATTTAATTAAATATGATATAGTATAATAGATAATAAAATTAAGAGGAAAAATTATGAAAAAAATATTATTAGTAGAAGACAATGAAACAATAGTAATGGGTCTAAAATATTCACTAGAGCAGGAAAATTTTCAAGTAATATCAGCAAAAAGTGTAGCAGAAAGTAAAGAAAAAATAAAACAAGAACAAATTGATATAGTGTTGTTGGATGTATCTTTGCCAGACGGAAATGGTTTTGACATATGCAAAGAAATAAAAGAAAAACAAGATATACCAGTAATTTTTTTGACTGCACAAGATGAAGAAACAAGTGTAGTACTAGGTTTAGATTTAGGAGCAGATGATTATATAGTAAAGCCATTTAGAACAAGAGAATTGATATCTAGAATAAAATCAGTTTTACGAAGATATGGTCAAAAAGAAGAAAATAGCAATATAATTCAATATAAAAATATCAAAATAGATACAACATCAGCAAAGGTTTATAAGGATAATCAAGAAATAATTTTTACGAGTTTGGAGTATAGAATTTTGCTTATGTTATTTACAAATCAAAATAAATTAATCACAAGAGAACAACTGTTAGAAAAGATATGGGATATTGCTGGAAATTTTGTTAATGATAATACTTTAACAGTTTATATAAAAAGAATTAGAGAAAAATTAGGTGATGAATCAATTATTAAGACTGTTAGAGGACTTGGGTATAGAATAGGGGATTAATATTAGAATTTTAGTTATTATAAAAAATAAGTTTCCCTTTTTTGGAAAAGGGAAACTTAACGTTTATAAACGAAAATATCACATTTAAATGTGCAACATTAAATGTAATTATATTATATGCAAATAATAAAAAAATATTACATAAAGCAAAGACTAGAGCTAACCCTAGTCCTTGAAAAACAACTTCCACATCTTTTGATGTGCAACCCTAAATGTAATTATATTATAAAATATTTTTTAATAACAGTCAATAATTTTATAAAAATTAGTTCTCAAAAGTATAATATTTTCTTAAAGCTGATAAAATATTTAAATAATCATTTTGTGATAAATGTGCTATTTTTTTATTGTGGAAAAAAGGTTCTCTAATTCTCTTATAGCTAAAATTTGACATGGATTCTAATTTAGCAGTACTGCAAGACAATCCTGTTATGTCACAATGAAAATAATATTTATCATTAAAACATTTGCTACTTAAAGGGATTACTGTCCACATTTTTTTATCAGCAGAAGAACGCCACAATATGGCAGGTCTTAATTTTCTTAATTCGGATCCAATGTTTTGCCCAAAATCAACCCAACAGATTGAACCAGGTTTTAAAATAGTAATGCGTAAATTACTTTCATTTAGTAACAATTTATCATAACACCATTTTAAGTATTTCATTTCATCAATATTTTTATAATTGATTTTTTCATTTAACTTTTGAATTAAATAATTTTTTAAAAGCTTTAGAAGATAAGAAAAATCGGCATTATTTGATTTTAAAAATTTTCCTTTAATGTAAACTAGACCGTTTAATATTTTTTTTGGAATATTCTTGTAAACTATTAATATCAATAAATCTATTTATTGACTCTAGGTATATAAAATTATCATATTTTGTTGTATGGACAGTTAAACCAACATAATGATTTTCTGAAATATTATATAAAATTATAATATGTTTTTTTATGTTGTTTTCAATTACTTCGTAGATGTTTTGAGAATATATATTCAAATTAAAACCTCCTAGAAAATATTTAGTATAGAATTCTTTTACAATAATACTATATTTTAAAGTAAAAATCAATATATTAATGCTGTAAAAGCTAAAAAATATTTTAAAGTAGCTTAATAAATTTATTGTAAAATATTGAGTTTTAATATATAATAATTATATAAATTTTTTGGATTTAATATTTGAGAAAGGAAAGCAAATGAAACATTTAAGAAACAAAAATATAAAATATTTAATATTACCAATAATACTATTAACAATAGCAGCAAGCATAATTATAACAATTCAAACATATATGCAATACCAAAAGGTAACAATTATTGCAAACCAAAAAATTGCAGACATAATAGGAACAATGTTAAAAGAAAAGCCAGAGATAGATACTAGAAAAATAATAGAAATATTAAATTCAAACCAAAATACTGAAGAATATAAAAAAGGACAAGCCGAACTTGCAAAATATGGAATTGACACAAATGAAACAAATTCTATAATATCAGTACAAAATCAAATGAAACAAAATTTAATATCAAACATTATATTAATTATAATTTTTAGTATTTTATGTATGGGTATTTTTTTAGTGTATTTGAAAAAAAGAGATAAAAAAATAAATCAAATTACACAATATATAAATGAAATAAAAAACAGAAAATATGACTTAGATATAAACGAAAATAGCGAAGATGAACTAAGCAACTTAAAAAACGAACTATACAAAATTACAGTTATGTTAAAAGAAGAAAGCGAAACATCAAAAAAAGACAAAGAAAATTTAAAAATGTCTGTTGAAGATATATCACATCAACTAAAAACACCACTAACATCAATAACAATAATGCTAGACAACTTAAAAGATAATCCGAGCATGGAAGAAAGCACAAAACAAAAATTTATATTTGAAATTAGCAAACAAATAGATTGGATAAACTGGCTTGTTATATCAATGCTAAAATTATCAAAATTAGATGCAAACGTTATAAAATTTAATGAAGAAAAAATCAACTTAAAAAAATTTATAGATGAAATAATCAGAAACTTAGAAATACCAATAGAAATAAAAAATCAACAAATTATTATTAAAGGAGACGAAAAGGCCTCATTTTTAGGTGACTATAAATGGCAACAAGAAGCGGTTACAAATATTATTAAAAATTGTATTGAACATAATGAAGAAAATGGAAAAATTTATATAAAATATGAAGAAAATACCTTGTTTACAAAAATAGCAATAAGAGACGAAGGAGAAGGAATGACAAAAGAAGATTTAAAACATATTTTTGAAAGATTTTATAAAGGTCAAAATTCTTCTGAAAATAGCGTAGGTATTGGACTTGCATTGGCAAAAAATATTATTGAAAAAAATAATGGCATGATAAGTTGCAAGTCAGAGCTTGACAAAGGTACAGAGTTTGTGATTAAGTATATGAAGTAATAAAAATATAAGAAAATATAGGAGAAACAAATGAAATATAATGAAATGAAACAAGCAGTAAATTTATTGGCTGAAGAATGGAATTTAGGAAAAAGAGAATCAGAAGCAGAAGGAAATATTTGTGCATGGATATATTTAATTGATTTATTAGAAGAAAGTGAAAAAATTGTAACATATAAAGATGGAAAGAAACTTGTTGGATTTTGTGGATATTCAAATAAAAGCTCACATAGAAGATTAATAAAAAGAAAAATATACAAAACAATAGGCAATATATTGCGAAAAAGTAAAAAAATTAAAGATAAAGAAGGATTTAATCAATATGAGAATAATTATGACTATGTACCAAAAGAATTAGAAAATTATTTTGATGGAGAAGTTTCCATTCTTATAGTAGATAAAAATTTTAGAGGACAAAAAATAGGTGAAAAATTATTGCTTGAAGTATTTAAGATGGCTAAAAAAGATAATATGAAAAACTTACAAATACTAACAGATGAATCATGTAATTATCATTTTTATGAAAAATGTGGATGTAAAAAAATTTATGAAACAATAATAGAAGATATAGAATATGGAAAACTAGAAAAAAATGCGGATGAAAAAGCATTTATATATGAAAAAATACTATAAATTAAAATGGAGAAGCAAAATGAAAAAAGATAGCAAAAATTTAATTGAATTATTAAAATATTATAAAAAATATAAATTTCTTTCAATAGGAGTAATAATATTGAGTTTAGCATATGCTGGAATATCATTATTATCACCAATATATGAAGGAAAAATGCTTGGATTCTTTGAAGACTTTGACAAAACTAATATAATAAAAATAGCACTATTTTTACTAATATTAAGAATAATTATAGAAATAGTAACAAATTTGTGGTCTAGAGTAGTATTAAAATTAAATGGAAAAGTAAACTTTGATTTAAAAAGAGATATGTTAGAAAGTTTGACAAACTTCGAAGTAAAGAATTTTGACAATACAAATTCAGGAATTTTTATTTCAAGATTAAATAAAGATACAACAGAATTATCAGAATTATTTGATTACATAACAGATGACTTATCTGGAATAATATTAAATGTAAGTTTTATAGTTTATGTATTATATCTTAATGCATATTTAGGAATATTTTTAATTTTAAATATAATATTAGTATATAGGTTAACTTCAAAAAAATTATTCTATTATAAAAGAGTAAAAAAAGATTATAAGGAAAAAGACGAAAAAACTGTTGGATTATATACAGATATTATAAGAGGTATAAGAGAAATAAAAAACTTAAATCTAAAAGAAATAGTTTTAAAAGAAACTAATGCAAAACAGTTAGAAACTATAAAAGCAGAAATTAAAACTACACATACTAGAAGAACTTGGAACAGATGGATTGCAGTATTTCAACATATTTTAGACTTTATATTCGTTTTGCTATCAATACATTTCATTATGAACAATACACTTCAAGTAAGTTCATTTTTGATAATTTTCTTATATAAAAATAAGGTTTTAAATTTGATAAATTATATATCAGAAATAAGAGAAAAATTAGCAGATGGAAAAGTTTCATCATCAAGAGTTTTTAATATAATTACATATAAGTCTTTTGTTAAAGAAAATTTTGGAACATTAAAAGTAAATAATATAAAAGGAAATATAGAATTTAAAAATGTAGATTTTCAATATAACTCAAACAAGTTATTTGAAAATCTTAACTTCAAAATAGGACCAAATAAAATGATAGCAATTGTAGGAAAAAGTGGAGAAGGAAAATCAACAATTTTAAAATTAATTAGTAAAGGATATAGTGTAGATAGTGGAAAAGTTTTAATAGATAATTATAATATAAATGATTTATCAGAAAAAACAATAAAAGATAATATTTCTATTGTTTCACAATCACCATATATTTTTAATTTATCAATAAAAGATAATATAAAATTGGCAAATCCTGATACGACTGATGAGGAAATAATTGATGTTTGTAAAAAGGCACAGATTCATGATGTTATAGAATCTATGGAAGATGGTTATGACACTCTTGTTGGAGAAAATGGAGTGATTCTAAGTGGTGGACAAAAGCAGAGAATAGCAATTGCAAGGGCACTAATAAAAAAATCAAAAATAATTCTATTAGATGAAGCAACAAGTTCTTTGGATAATAGTAATCAAGAAAAAATCAAAAATGTTATTAAAGAATTATCAAAAGACCACACTGTTATAATTGTAGCACATAGATTAAGTACAATAGTTGATGCGGATAATATTTTTGTGGTTGACAAGCATAAAATATGCGCTTCTGGTACACATATAGAATTAATGAATAATTGTGAAGAATATAAAAATTTATATGAAATAGAAGAATAAAAGATGGAGTAACAAATGGAAGAAAATAAACTAAAGAGATTTAATAAAATATTTCCATGGTATGATGGACTATCAGGGGATTTATTATTTTGGGTTGCAATAGACACATTATTTTTAACAGTAGTAAAAAACTTTACAGCATCACAAATAGTATCTCTAACATCAATATCAATGATAATAAATATTTTATTGCAAGTACCATTACTTAAAATAATACACAAAATAGGAAATACAAAATCAGTTAGGTTAGGGTCATTTCTATTATTAATATCAAGTATATTATTAACATTTGGTAAAAATTACATAACAATCGTAATTGGAAAAATATTTTACGAGATGGCATTTACATTTCAAAATATGATAAATGCAGTGTTAAAAAATAATTTAGAATTGCAACACACGGAAAACGAATATATAAAATATAGAACAAAAGCAAATACAATATATGCAGCTGTGACAATGATTATATCGTTTGTAGCAAGTATAATGTTTAATATTAATAACTATTTGCCAATGATAGGCTGTATTACATTTTGTGTAATATGTTTTATATTATCTTGGTATATGGTAGACTATTCAAAAGATAATAAAAATAAATTAGAAAAAAATAAAGAAACAGGTAAAGGAAAAATTAAATACACAAAAATTATAATATTCATACTACTTTCATATGGATTATGTTATCCAATGGTAAATTCTGGACAATCTAATGGAAAACTATTTATTCAACAAGAATTACTAAAATTATATGATGTTGAAAAAACATCACTAGTAATTGGTGCAATATTATGTGTGTCAAGGATAGTAAGATTATTATCAAATATAAAATTTGACAAAATACATAAAAAATATGAAGACAAAGTAGGAATAATGCTTCCAGTGGGATTATTAATATCATTGATTTTAATGCTTATTGGTTATAATGTATCTAATATGCCAGTAATGAAATTTGTGATTATGGGGCTTGGATATGTAATTATACTTTTTATAAGAGATCCCTTTAAGGTATATATGCAGGATTTAGCCTTGAAAAATACTGATAAAAATAGACAACAAACATTATTAACAACTATGGAGTTATCAAGAAAAATTGTGAGAACAATAATAAGTTTGAGTTTTACGACAATACTGTTAAAATACCCAATGGTATTAGTAATAAGTATCTTAACGGTTTTATCAATAATAGAAATTTTTGTAAGTATATATTTGTATAAAATTATAATGAATAATAATGAAAAGGAACAAGAAAATGAATTATAAAAAAGAATATAAAAAATATCTTACATCATCAATATTAGATACCGCAAATAACAAAATAGCAAGTAGTTCACTGATAACTGCATTTGCAGTATATTTAGGACTATCAGACTTAGCAATTGGAATATATGCAGTATTAGACACAATAACAAATGTGCTACAAATATTAGCAGCACCACTTTTTTCAAAAATAGGACAATCAAAATTGGTAGTATTATCAAATTATACTATATACAGATTAGCGTCAGTTGGTTTTGCTTTTATACCATTTATATCAGATAATATAACTGTTAGAACAATATTCTTTTTCATATTTGCATCAATATATGCAGTAACAGGAGAAATGGGATATATAACATTTGTAAATTGGAGAATGACACTAGTAAAAAAAGAAGACAGAACAAAATTTGCTTCAAGTAAAAATATGATAAAAAATACAGTTGTTATGGCATTTAGTTTATTTATGGGAGTTATATTAGATAAGTTTAAAGCAAATGGATATGAATTAAACGGATTCTTAATATTATTTGGGATAGTCTTTATTATAGCATTTATTGATATTATGATAAGGATAAATACGTATAAACCTGAGATAGAAAATAAGCCAATTACAATTAAAGAATCTATATCAAGACCTGCAAAAGATAAATCGTTTAAGAAGGTACTAATTACAGCAGGAATTAATAGATTTGCATTAGGAATAGGAACAATGTACTTGAATGTGTACTTACTTAGATATTTACATATAAATTATGTATATTATAGTATTTTAAATATAGTTATAAATTTGTCAGATGCATTATTTAGTAAATTTTGGGCAAGAAAAGCAGATGGCAGAGAATGGAAAAGGGTACTTATTCCAAATGGCATATTATATATAATTTCTTTTATATTATTATTTGTGTTTAAAGCTAACTATGTAATATATTTATTACCGATAATATATGTTTTTATGGGGTGCGCAAATAGTGCTTATGATATATATGACAATGTTGCTATATATGAGAGTTCAAAGGAAAATTATCAAACTTCATATGTAACATTTGAGAGATTTATAGAAGGAATTGTTACAGCAATAATTCCAATACTATCTTATACAGTATTTAAAGAAAATGAAAATATTATATCAACTACTTTTCTTATAGCAATAATAGTGTATATAGTATTTATTGTATATATAAACAAAAAATATGATTAAATAAAGAAGTTTAATAAAATATATAATTAATAAGGAAGAGGTAAAAAATGAACATAGGAATAGATATAGATAATGTAATATCAAAATTTGATGAAGCCTTAGAAGAAGAATTTTTAAAGCATGATAAAGAATTAAGAAATACAGGAATAATTGATCCAAATAAACATATGACTGAGGGAATGTTTGATTGGTCTGAAGAAGAATTATGGCCATTTTATCTAGACAATGTTGAAAGAATAGCTAAAAACTTAGGAGTAAAAGAAGGTGCAAAAGAATATATTGAAAAATTAAAAGAAGATGGACATACTATTGTAATTATTACAGGTAGGGATAATGGAGAATACTCAGACCCATATAATATGACAAAGAAATGGTTAAGAGAAAAAGAGATACCATATGATAAATTAATTTTTACAAAATATAAAAAAGAAAAGGCAGAAAAATGTATAGAAAATGGTATTGATGTAATGATAGATGATTCTAATAGTATTTGTAGAGAATGTTATAAAAAAAATATAACTACACTTATAATGGACAAACCTTGTAATAGAGAAGAAAAAGAAATTACAAGAGTTTATAATTGGAAAGAAATTTATGAATTTATTACAAACTATAAAAAAGAAAAAGTTAATGTAATATTAGATACAGACATGGATACTGAATGTGACGATCATTTTGCACTTGCATATTTATTAAAAAACCAAGATAAATTTAATATTGATGCGATAACAATAGCACCGCATTCACACGATGAGATTGAAGAAACTATAGCAGAGGCAACGGATAAAAGTTATAATGAAATACTTAGAATATGTAATTGGCTAAATTTTGAAACTAAAAATAAAGTGTTTAAGGGTTCAATAGATTATATTTGTAATAGATATAATGAAAATAATGATGCAGTTAATAAAATTGTTGAAATTGCAAATACAAATAAAAAAACATATATATTAGCAATTGGACCGATTACAAATATTGCACTAGCAATAAAAAAATCACCAGACATTATAGAAAAGATAGAAATAATTTGGACAGGTGGACATAGCTTCTTAAATAAAAATAACATAGAATGTAATTTTAGACATGATGTACAAGCTATCAGAGAAGTATTTGAATCAAAAGTAAAATTGACAGTAATTCCAGGTAAAAATGTTGCTTCAAATCTAATGATTTCTAAATATGAATTAGAACATTTCTTAAAAGGAAAAAGTGAATTATGTGATTATTTGTGTCAAAGGTTTGTAAATGATACATATCATGAAATAAAAGAAAGAAGAGTTATTTGGGATATAGATGTTATTGCATATATGATAAATAAATCTTGGTTTGAAACAGAAGAAGTCAGTTGCCCAATTATAAAAGAAGATACATCATATGAATTAACGGAAAATAGGCATAAAATTACATTTGTTAATGATTTAGATCCGAATAAAATATATAAAGATTTATTTAAAAAATTAACAGAGCAAAATAATATAATTTAAAGAGAAAAAAGTCTGAGACATAATTGTAAAATTATCATAATGGTTTGAAATAAAATAAAATAAAGGAGAAAATAATATGGACAATATAATATTAGATACAGATACATATAATGAATGTGATGACCAATTTGCTCTTGCATATTTATTAAAAAATCAAGATAAATTCAATATTGAAGCAATTACAGTAGCACCTTATTCGCATAGTGATAGAAAAGAAACAATAGAAGAAACAACAGAAAAGAGTTATAACGAAATATTAAAAATATGCAATTGGTTAAATTTTGAAACAAAAAATAAAGTATTTAAAGGTTCTTTAGATTATATATGTAATGGATATAACAAAAATAGTGATGCAGTAAATAAAATTATAGAGATTGCTAACAAAAATGAAAAAACATATATCTTAGCAATTGGAGCAATTACAAATATTGCATTGGCAATAAAAAAAGCACCAGAAATTATAAATAAAATAGAAGTAATTTGGTTAGGAGGAAATAGCTTTTTAGCAGACAATAATAGAGAGTTTAATTTTAGACAAGATGTACAAGCAGTTAGAGAAGTATATGAATCAAAAGTTAAATTAACAGTGATTCCTTGCAAAAATGTGGCATCTAATTTAAGAACTTCAATATATGAATTAGAACATTTTTTAAAAGGAAAAAATGAATTATGCGATTATTTATGCCAAAGATTTTATAATGATACATATCATGGAATACAAGAAAGAAGAGTTATTTGGGACATAAGTGTTATTGCATATATGATAAATAAAACTTGCTTTGAAACAGAAGAAGTCAGTTGCCCAATTATAAAAGAGGATACATCATATGAATTATCAGAAAATAGACATAAAGTTACATTTGTTAATTATTTAGATGCTGATAAAATTTATAAGGATTTGTTTAACAAATTTGTACAATAGATGAGAAGATTAAAGAAAAGGGAGGAGTGTAAAAATATGAAATTAACAGTGGAAAAAGCAAGAGAAATGTTAGAAGAAGCAAGAAAAAAAGCATCAGATGATCACTGGATAAACCACTCAATTTGTGTGGGAGATTCAGCAGGAAAAATAGCAGAAAAGTTAAACTTAGATGTAGATTATGCAAAAATATTAGGGTATATACACGATATAGGAAGATCTGTAGGAGATGGAAAAGACCATGTAATGCAAGGATACAACTATCTTAAAGAACTAGGATATGATGATGAATATGCAAATATTTGTCTAACACATTCATATTTAAACAATGATGTTTACTGTACAGCAGGTGGAATTCCAAGAGATATACCATTTAGAACAGAATTTATTAAAAATCATGAATATACAATATATGAAAAAATAATAAATTTATGTGATTTGATGTGTACTGATATTATTATGACTGTTGATAAGAGGTTGATAGATTTAATAATTAGAAAGGGTGCACATGAAAATACACAATATCATATAAAAGAAACTTATAAATTAAAGCAATATATTGATGAACAATTAGGATTTAATGTTTATGATTTATTTCCTAGTATAAAAGATAATTTGTAAAATATATAATAAAAAATAATATAGGATAAAGAAAAATGAATGAAGAATTAACAGTAAAAAAGCAACTAAAAATATCTATACCAATAGCTTTAGAATATTTTATAAATACATTAATGACATTAGTAGATACAATTGTTGTAACTAGACTGGGAACGAATGCTGTAGGCGCAAT
>JABLTM010031707.1_pt1 | contig 11343 bp, 6 predicted proteins | sample 7160121 | NCBI WGS metagenome assembly JABLTM01 (sample SAMN14651224, study PRJNA627086) | human gut metagenome | isolation source: feces | host: Homo sapiens | reverse complement strand
ATTCTCATCCAGCATTCCGGCAAGTTCTTCTCTGGAAATGGTATCCAGACGCTCCGCCGCACTGATCCCGGACTCCTGGTTCAGTCTTAAGTCCAGAGGTCCGTCCACTTTAAAGGAAAAACCTCTCTTTGGATTGTCAATCTGCATGGAAGATACGCCGAGATCCGCCAGGATAAAATCAAACCCCCCGATTTCTTTCGCGATCTCATCAATGGTACAGAAATTCTGGAGTTTAATTGTCAGGATATCTTCCCCGAAACCCTGCTCTGCCAGACGTTTTCTGGTCTTGGCGGATTCTTCCGGGTCCACATCTGTCGCATACATATGACCCTGGCCTTTCAGACATTCCAGCATGGCTCTGGTATGTCCACCATATCCAAGTGTGGCATCAAATCCAACCTGCCCCGGTTTGATCTCCAGAAAATCAATGATCTCCTTCACCATAATGGAAATGTGCATTCCCGCCGGTGTATTCCCCTTGCTAATCACATGTTCAATAGTATCTTTATATTTCTCAGGCTGAAGCTCTTTATATTTCTCTTCGAATTTCTTCGGATATTTTCCTTTATATCGTACCCGCCTCTTATGCGGTGTCTGTGATTCCTGGTTCATAAAATTCTCCTTATCCTCTGGCATGATCTGCCCTGTTTCTTTCATGATACCATGAATCCTTTTTTTCGTAAACTGCCGGAATCACCCCAGCAGAAAACTTTCAGTTATGCAGCCGAAAATTTCTCTGTATAATACTTCTCCAGATACTCATAAAAATGGTCTCTGTCTATATGATATTCCTCCGGAACGTCAAAGAGGAGTTTTTCCAGCATCTCATCCATAATCCCTCTGGCTTCTTCCTGGCTCATCCCTGCTTTCAGATGTTTTCCCAGATACATGTTGGAAATATAATCATAGATCGGATAATATTTTTCCGGGTTCTCTGCCGTCTTTTCATCGTAGTAATCATGATATTGCTCATCCATCAGCGTCAGGATCGTCGTTGCATAGTTGTCATCCTGATTATATTCATCCAGCTGTTTTGCGTAATATCCAAGACTGTGATTCACATAATCATCCAGAGAATAATTGTCCATACATTCGATCATTATTTTATGGGCATTGCTCTGCATCTGATAGGCAATATCGTTTTCCTCATAATCAAAAAGGCTGACCGCAAACAGGGAATTGATTGCCTCCGCATTGGGAACATCATAATAATTCAGTCCGGCAAATTGAATGTATACTTTGTTTCCGTCTTCATCTGTATAATGGCTGTCCCGCAGACAATGGCTCAGTTCATGGAAGATCACCTGATAATCCCAGGTTCCTTCTTCGTATTCTTTATCTTTCAGCACATAAATCTTATTCTCTGATTTCACGTAACATCCGCAGGAATAAACATCCCAGCTGACTTTTAACAGTTCATCCTCTGTACATTCCACAACTTCCAGGCTCTGAAGATTCTGATAAAAAGGACGAAGTTCCACATCCGGATATTTTTCAAACACACATTTGCAGTATTCTTCCATAAGTGGTTTGAATTTATCCGGGATTTTCGGATTCTGCCTGATCACCTCCTCAAAATCCTGAAGGCTTTTTTTCTCAAAGGAAATGGCCTTTTCAATATAATCCATGTCGTAAATATACAACCGATGAGTCATATCTCTGTGATCCAAATACGTATCCAGCTCAAACGCTTTCTTCTCTTCTTCCTCTGAAACTTCTTCGTTCTCCGCAGCTGGCTCATCTTCAGAATCTATCCCCGAAGAATCTGCCCCGGAATTGGCGGATGCATGAAAATCTTTTTCAAATTCTTTTACTGCCTGTCTGGTTCTGATCACGGAAGGCACGATAACTATTCCTGCCAGGATACACAGAATCATTCCTGTGATAATAAAAATTTTCTTTTTCATGGTTCTTTCCCCTGTATAAAAAAAGCTCCTGACAATCTGTATTTCTACAGACTGCCAGAAGCTTTCTATGCTTGATCAGGCTGAAGTTTCAGCCTTGAAGCAATATGAAGTTCTGCTTAGGCGTTCTTCTTAGCGATTGCTGCCTGTGCTGCTGCAAGACGAGCGATCGGTACACGGAACGGTGAGCAGGATACATAGTCAAGTCCGATCTCGTTGCAGAACTCTACGGAAGACGGATCTCCGCCGTGCTCACCGCAGATACCTACGTGAAGTTTCGGGTTAACCGGTTTTCCAAGCTGGATTGCCATCTTCATAAGTTTACCAACGCCAACCTGATCAAGTTTAGCGAATGGATCGTTCTCGAAGATCTTAGCATCATAGTATGCGTTAAGGAACTTACCAGCATCATCACGGGAGAATCCGTATGTCATCTGTGTAAGGTCGTTTGTACCGAAGCAGAAGAAGTCAGCCTCTTTAGCGATATCATCAGCTGTAAGAGCTGCTCTCGGGATCTCGATCATAGTACCAACCTCGTACTCAAGGTCAGAACCTGCTGCTTTGATCTCAGCATCTGCTGTCTCTACAACGAATTTCTTAACATATTTAAGCTCTTTGATGTCACCAACAAGCGGAATCATGATCTCCGGTTTGATGTTCCAATCCGGATGATTCTTCTTAACGTTGATAGCTGCACGGATAACAGCGCTTGTCTGCATCTTAGCGATCTCTGGGTAAGTAACAGCAAGACGGCATCCACGATGTCCCATCATCGGGTTGAACTCGTGAAGGGAAGCGATGATTGTCTTGATCTGCTCAACAGTCTTGCCCTGAGCGTCAGCCAGTTTCTTGATGTCCTCTTCCTCTGTAGGAACGAACTCATGAAGTGGCGGATCAAGGAAACGGATTGTTACAGGATTTCCTTCAAGTGCCTCATAGAGTTTCTCGAAGTCTCCCTGCTGCTCCGGAAGGATCTTAGCAAGTGCTGCTTCTCTCTCCTCTACTGTCTCAGAGCAGATCATCTCACGGAATGCATCGATTCTGTTGCCCTCGAAGAACATATGCTCTGTACGGCAAAGACCGATTCCCTCTGCACCAAGCTCACGAGCTTTCTTAGCATCAGCAGGAGTATCAGCGTTTGTACGAACTTTCATTGTTCTGTACTTGTCAGCCCATCCCATGATACGTCCGAACTCACCAGCGATCTTAGCATCTACAGTCGGGATAAGTCCGTCATAGATGTTACCTGTTGTACCATCGATGGAGATTGCATCTCCCTCATGGAACTCTTTACCAGCAAGTGTAAATTTCTTGTTCTCCTCATCCATAGCGATGTCGCCACATCCGGATACACAGCAGGATCCCATACCACGAGCAACTACGGCTGCGTGAGATGTCATACCACCACGAACTGTCAGGATACCCTGAGCAGCTTTCATACCTGTGATATCCTCTGGGGATGTCTCAAGACGAACAAGAACAACTTTCTCTCCTCTTGCAGCCCACTCAACAGCGTCCTCTGCAGAGAATACGATCTTACCGCAAGCAGCTCCTGGAGAAGCACCAAGACCTTTGCCCATCGGTGTAGCAGCTTTAAGAGCAGCTGCATCGAACTGCGGATGAAGAAGTGTATCAAGGTTACGAGGATCGATCATTGCAACAGCCTCTTCCTCAGTTCTCATTCCCTCATCAACGAGGTCACAAGCGATCTTAAGAGCAGCCTGTGCAGTTCTCTTACCATTACGTGTCTGAAGCATATACAGTTTACCATGCTCTACAGTAAACTCCATATCCTGCATATCTCTGTAGTGTTTCTCCAGAGTCTCGCAAACCTGTTTGAACTGTACGAATGCTTCCGGGAATTTCTGCTCCATCTCGGAGATGTGCATAGGTGTACGAACACCGGCAACAACGTCCTCACCCTGTGCATTGGTAAGGAACTCACCGAACAGACCGTTAGCACCTGTAGCAGGGTCACGTGTGAAGGCAACACCTGTACCACAGTCGTCACCCATGTTACCGAATGCCATCATCTGTACGTTAACAGCTGTACCCCAGGAATATGGGATATCGTTGTCACGACGATATACGTTCGCACGTGGGTTGTCCCAGGAACGGAATACGGCTTTGATCGCACCTACCAGCTGCTCCTTCGGATCAGTTGGGAAATCAGAACCGATTTTGGATTTATACTCAGCTTTGAACTGGTCAGCAAGCTCATGCAGGTCAGCAGCTGTAAGCTCAACGTCCTGCTTAACACCTCTCTTAGCTTTCATCTCATCGATGAGCTCCTCGAAGTATTTCTTACCAACTTCCATAACTACGTCAGAATACATCTGGATGAATCTTCTGTAGCAGTCCCAAGCCCAACGCTCATTGCCGGATTTCTCAGCAAGAGTGTTAACAACTTCTTCATTTAAACCAAGGTTGAGGATTGTGTCCATCATACCAGGCATAGATGCTCTCGCACCAGAACGAACGGATACAAGCAGAGGATTTTCTTTGTCACCGAATTTCTTACCGGTAACTCCTTCCATCTTGGTAATTGCTTCCATGATCTGAGCCATGATCTCATCGTTGATGGATCTGCCATCCTCGTAGTACTGTGTGCAGGCCTCTGTTGTGATTGTGAAGCCCTGCGGTACAGGAAGACCGAGGTTTGTCATCTCAGCAAGGTTGGCACCTTTGCCGCCCAGAAGATTTCTCATAGTAGCATTACCTTCTGTAAACATGTAAACCCATTTTGCCATTTTACATTTTCCTCCTAATTATTGTTCTTTAAAACATAAAAAATGTATGTTTTCTACGCACATAATTATTTTATAGATTTATCCTTCATTAGTCAAGGTTATTCTTCCAAAAAACAGCAATTTCTCTTGTGAAATATGACAGATTTTCCAGTTATATTTTTCACAGATTGTATTTTTCTCGTTATCATCTGAAAAATGTGCTAAAATAGAAAAAAACATGCAGCAATTCCGAGGTAATATTACCCGAATGCTGTCATACAGGAGGTTTATCATGACACGAACGATTGAAAACAGCTTTCTTAAGATTTCCGTTTCCGATCACGGTGCTGAACTCACCGGCATCTATGACAAGACTAATGACAGGGAGATCCTCTGGCAGGCAGATCCGGCTTACTGGAAACGCCATGCGCCTGTACTTTTTCCCAACGTGGGACGTAACTACAAAGATATCTGGCGTCTGAACGGAAAGGAATATCCTTCCAGCCAGCACGGCTTTGCAAGGGACAGCGATTTTATCTGCACGGATATCACCGATACTTCCCTTTCCTTTGTCCTTAAGTCCTCTGAAGAAACCTTGAATGTTTATCCGTTTGCTTTCGCTCTGAAGATCACCTACACTCTGAAGAAGCACGACCTGGAAGTATGCTGGGAAGTAGTTAATAATGATTCTGAAACTATGTATTTTACCATCGGCGGCCATCCGGCATTCCGTGTTCCGGTACGTGAAGGCGAATCCCAGAGTGATTACCGTCTTGCTTTTGAAGGCCTGGACACTCTTACCTATCTCCTTATCGATACGTCTGTAGGAACAGTCCTTGCTGACGAACCACATACACTTTCCCTTGAAAACGGAACCTGTTCCATTGCTCCTCATATGTTTGATAAAGACGCTCTTGTTTTTGATAACGGCCAGATCCAAAAGGCCGGTATCCTCTTCCCGGACGGAACTCCATATCTGACACTTACCAGTGAGGGCTTCCCGAATTTCGGTATCTGGTCCGTACCCGGTGCTCCCTTCGTATGCCTGGAGCCGTGGATGGGACGCTGTGATGACTGTGGTTTTGAAAAGCCTCTTTCCGAAAAAGCAAATATCAATGTGCTGAAACCGGATGAGGAATTTATCAAGAGCTATCAGATCACCGTACACTGAGCTATGATAAAAAAGATCCGCCATACATCGGCTTTTTCAGCTGTCTGTATGACGGATCCTTTTATTTATCTTACTGTCTCAATACGCTCTTATTCTCTCACAAAATGATACTGATAAGCTCTGTACTCCCCAAACTCTGCAGGAAGCGGCATTCCACCATGCATCAGAGCAGCTCCGGAATAGATCCTGCCGGTAGTCTGTTCCTTATAAAGTGCACTCTCATCAAGGCCGCGAAGCTGCACATAATTCACAGTCATATTTCCATGGATCTCCTCCATGACAACATTGAGCAGAACTTCTTCCTGAGAATTTCCAACGATCTCCCATGCACAGACCTCACTCTTAAACGGATCTGTCAGGCGATAGTACCGTCCGTTCTGGATCAGTGGCGCATATTTACGGAATTCCCCGATCTGGCTGCGGACCTCATCTTTTTCTTCCTCAGTCAGCTTCAGAAGATCCAGCTCGTAGCCGAAGGTTCCGGACATGGCAACCACACCTCTGGTATGTAACGGGGTGATCCTTCCTGTCTGATGGTTCGGCACTGCAGACACATGTGCTCCCATGGCCGATACCGGATATCCGAAGGAAGTGCCATACTGGATCCGAAGCCTGTCAATAGCATCGGAGTTGTCGCTGCACCAGATCTGCGGTGTGTAATACAGCATGCCTGCGTCAAATCTTCCACCACCGCCGCTGCAGCCCTCGATCAGAAGATCCGGATAACGGTTCACCATACGGTCCAGAAAATCGTACAATCCCAGGACATAATCATACATTACACGTCCCTGATCCTTTGTCATTACGGAAAATACATCCATCAGGCTTCGATTCATGTCCCATTTAACGTACTCAATATTGGCATTATCCAATACCGCACTGATCTGTCCAAAAATTCCGTCTACAACTTCTTTTCTGGAAAAATCAAGTACCAGCTGATTTCTGGATCTCACTGGATTTCTTCCCGGAATCATAAGTGCCCAGTCCGGATGCTCGCGGTAAAGATCACTGTCCTCAGAGATCATCTCCGGCTCAATCCAGATACCGAATTTCACTCCGAGGTCATTGACTCTTTTTACCAGTCCGCCGAGAGTCTCTCCAAGCTTCTTCTCATTGACATACCAGTCCCCAAGACCACTGTTGTCATCGTCACGTTTTCCAAACCAGCCGTCATCCAGAACCAGCATATCGATACCAAGGCTCCTTGCCTCTTTTGCCAGATTATATAAAGTCTCCCCTGTAAAATCAAAATATGCTGCCTCCCAGCTGTTTACCAGCACCGGACGGACCTCTGTCTTATATTTACCACGGCAGATATGATGACGGATGCAGCTGTGCAGATTCTGGGAAAGACAGTTCATTCCCTGATCTGTGTAGCTTAAGATCACCTCAGGTGCATAGAAGGTCTCCCCGGCTTCCAGCGGATACCGGAAGCACTCCTCCTGTACACCAAGGAGCATTCTTGTCTGATTGTACTGATCTTTAAGAACCTCACCCTGAAAATTTCCACTGTATACAAAGGACATAGCATAGCAGCCTCCATGATCCTCTGTTGTGTCCTTCTCTGCCAGGATCATCATCGGATTATACTGATGGCTGGATGTGCCACGGACACTGCCGATCATCTGACTTCCATGAGCCACCGGTACTCTCTGCAGATTCCGCTCCATGGCATGTCTTCCGTAAAAAGTAAGCAGGTCATAATCTCCGTAAAGAAAATCCAGTTCTGCGGACATCACCTTGTTCACATAGATCTTCTCACTGCTCTGATTGCGGATATAGACGCTTCTTGTAATGATATCCAGCTCCGGAAGTACACCGTAAAGAAGCATGGCCTCCACGCCGGTAGCCGGATCCTCCAGTACGATCTCCAGAGTCTGTGCCTCATCATTATCTGCATAAACCGCCGGAAGCCCCGGAAGGCTGTATTTGCCGTCACGGATAGTATAGTTCTTGTAACGCATATCACAGCTCATGCTTCCGTCACCGTTTTCCAGCATCAGTGATGCACTGCGGAAATCTCCGTTTCCGTAGCAGGAAAGCTCCTGTGGAAGAGAGTCCATGGAATAGGTTCTGTCTGTTCCCGCATCATAGGGATTTCCGGAAAATCCTCTGTCATAGTAGGTCAGAAGATAATCCATGCAGCCTTCTGCCTTTTTACCATAATAGAGATGAAGAAGAAATCCGTACTGATCCACCTGCATCTGATATGTAGTTTCTTTTGTCTGCAGGGTAAACGTTCTGTCTTTCTCGCAGTAGATGATTCCCATATGTGAATCCTCCTTTTTCTTGTGTTTTTATTTTACGGCACCGTTTACAACACCATTTAAAATGTGCTTCTGGCAGATCAGATAAAACAGAAGGATCGGAAGCAGTGCCAGCAGATAAGAGGCAAACGCAAGGTTATAGTTTGTTCCGAACTGAGTCTGGAAATTCAGCTGTGCCAGAGGCAATGTGGTTCCACCCGTAGATCCGGACATGATAACCAATGGAGTCATAACATCATTCCAGGTTCCAAGTGCTGTCAGAACTGCCACTGTGGCATGCATCGGCTTCATGATCGGAAAGATGATCTTCCAATATGTTTTCCAGGTACTGGCTCCATCCACACAGGCAGCCTCCTCAAGGGCCATTGGAATGTTTGTCAGATATCCGGAATAAAGAAGCACGTTCATAGGCATATAAAATACCGTATAAAGAATGATCACACCGACTTTGTTATCAAGGCCCATCTCAGCAGTCTGCTTTACAAGCGGCATCATCAGGATAGCAAACGGAACAAACATACCGCTCACTACATAGAGATAGATAAATTTATAAAATTTACTTCTCTTGTTTCTGGCTATAGCATAACCTAAAAGTGAATGAATTACAATAGCAAGAACCACTGTGATCACAGTGATCAATACACTGTTTCCAAGAGAATGCCAGAAGTCTGTTACCTCCATAGCTTCCCTGAAATTGGCAAGACTGAATTTCTCTGGCAGAGACAGGATCCCGGCTACACTGTTGGTCATCTCTGTCGGCTGCTTGAATGCGATCACAATTGTCATATAAAGCGGAAATACCACTGTGATAAGGCCAAGGATCAGAAGGATCGTTACCGGCCAGTTCGCTTTTTCTCTTACTTTCGTTTTCATTACAGCTGCTCCTCCTTTTTCCCTGTGATAGTCAACTGCACTGCAGAAATGATCACGATCACAATAAAGAATATAACCGCATTAGCGCTCTGGAATCCAAACTGACCGCCACTCATACCATTGTTATAGATCAGATAGGAAATGGATTCTGTACTCTGTGCAGGACCACCCTTTGTCAAAGCCATGATCTGATCAAATACCATCAGGAAGTTTTTCACACAGAGAACCATGTTGATGCTGAAAAACGGAACGATCAGCGGGAATGTCAGGTAACGGAACTTGCTGAATCCGGTAGCACCATCAATAGCGCCTGCCTCGTATACATCCTCCGGCACTGTCTGAAGACCGGAAATGTAGATGATCGTATTCATTGCAATGGACTGCCATGCACACACGATCACGATGGCAACCCATGCAAGGCTCGTACTGGAAAGCATGCTGGAAGACAATGTTTTATTTCCGATCATCTTTCCGAATGCAGGCAGGATATATGTAAAGAAATAATTGAAAATATATCCTACGACCAGTGCGCCAAGTACATTAGGAATAAAATAAGCTCCACGCAGTGCACTCTTGAAACGGATCTTGCTGTTCAGTCCAAGTGCCAGGATCAGGCTGAGTACATTCGTTACGATAGTTGCCACGATGGCCAGCTTAAAGGTAAACAGATAGGAACCGCCAACACGGCTGTCTGTAAAAAGATCCTTATAGTTTCGAAGTCCTACCCAGTCATAGCTTCCATAGCCTTTAAAGTTCGTAAAGCTGTAGATCACACCCTTGATCAGAGGCAGTGTGTTAAAGCAGAAAAATAATGCCACGATCGGAATGGTGATCAGAAGAAAGGTCAGCTTTCTTCCACTCATAGATTTTTTTCCCATGATCAGTTCTCTCCTTCCCCGTTCTTCTCCTCATAGTCCTGTACTTTACGGATAATGTCACGGTTATATCTTGTCCAGTCTGTATCAAATTTTTTCAGGAATGCATCTTTATCCTTTTTCATCAGGAAGGTCTGGATCTGTGCATCCACAGCCATCTCTGTAGGATAATAATGATCCTGGTAGTCGGCCATCCTTCCCTCTTCTATGTATTCCTTCATACCATCCAGCGTAGAGGGAAGTGTGAAATCACCCTCTTTACAGGGAACTGCCTTCTGGTCATCCAGATATGTCTGTATATTCTCATCCTCAAGAAGGAAATCCAGCACTTCATATGCAGCTTCCTTATTCTCACAGTCATCCATCACACAGAACTGAAGGTCAACTCCGGAATTCAGTTTGTTTTCTGACGGATCATTGCTTGCCGGTGTTACAAAAGAATCAATATCCATATCCGGATTTACACTCTGGATTTGCGGGATCGCATAGCTTCCGATGGGATACATGGCAGCCTCCCCTTTTGCAAAAGCGGTGCAGGCTCCATTGTAATCATAGGCAAAGGGATCATCCGGTCCATACTGGATAAGCTCCAGCATACGGTCTGCTACTTCCTTATACTCTTTTGCAAAAGTAGTGTTTCCCTGGTTTACCTGGCGGCATACATCGGCTGGTGCAAGATCTACCGCAATAGAATTCCACGGTGCAAGACAGGTCCAGGTATCTTTAAATCCGAAATAAAGCGGCTGGATACCTGCATCCTGAATTTCCTGGCAAAGGCTCATAAATTCATCCCATGTAGTCGGGATCTGCCAGCCATGCTCCTTGAAAAGCTCACGATTGTAAAGGATTCCGGCGGCATTGGCCACGTAAGGAACCGCATAGACTCCGTCTTCCGGAACGAATTCCAGCGCTTTATCAATTTCTTTATATGCATCTTTGATCGAATCCAGTCCCTGATAATCGGAAATATCCATCAGCATATCAGAATCAATAAAATTGGAAAAGTTAACATCGCCTCCGATTCCAATGATATCCGGATTATCCTCACGGATAAATCTTGTCTTCAATACAGTCATAGCATCGTTTGGTGATTCGATGGTAAGATGGATATCATCATGAGTGGCATTGAATTTTTCTTCCAGTTTTTCAAATGCCTTAACCGCTTCCGGTTTATACTGCACAAGTTCGATCTCTGTCTTTCCGCTGTCCTTTTTACCTGTGCCGCATCCGCTCAATGTAACGGAAGCTGCCATAGTAAAGGCAAGTCCCATACAGAGGATCCATTTACTTCTGTTGCGCATCTTGTTATGCTCCTTCCTTTTCCTTTTATTTGATAAGTCGGATATCACCCATTTAACTGATATGGCTATCCGGGTTCTCCAATACTTATTCTCTGGTTTCTTTTTTCTGAAAGCTATTTTAACATAGCTTTATGCTTGCATAAATAGCAGTGTTTTTCTTGTTTTATACCAAAATGCAATTTTTCTCTGTCTTCATTAAAGTCATCTAGCATTTTGATATATT
>JABLTM010011093.1_pt1 | contig 11358 bp, 9 predicted proteins | sample 7160121 | NCBI WGS metagenome assembly JABLTM01 (sample SAMN14651224, study PRJNA627086) | human gut metagenome | isolation source: feces | host: Homo sapiens | reverse complement strand
GACAAATTTCATGCTTGCATAGAAATTTGACAGATCAGCAGGACGAAGTGGACGCCCGTTCATGAACAAAACAAAGTTGCGCGCAAACTTGTTTGCGGTTAGCAACGACGCACGGAACGTGCGGTTTTGCGAATGGGTGTCCAGTGAACTGTAACACCGTTCTTTCATGTTACTCTAATATTTTTAAAATAAAATGTACTTTTCTTGAAAATTGATGTATAATAATCAAATCAAGCTTTATCGTTTTTAGGCATTTTTATTTTTAAGGAGGTTTACTTTACTGTGTGTGATACGTACGACATTACTTACTCTGACTTAAATCCAACTTTATATTTCGCCGGTAAGCGCACGGTGACAGAATCGAATTTTTCTCATACGCATGATGCACCTGAACTCTTTATAGTGTTATCTGGTGATCTGGCAATCTGGATGGATGGAACTACCACTCCACTTACAGCCGGTGATATTGTCTGTGTACCGTCGCACATGCCGCACCGTACACTGCCGACAGTGCATGATAACCCTGCAATTTTATTCTTTACTTCATTTTCAAACTTTCACTTTAAGGGAATGGAACCAAACTGTCTTGATTTTCCTGGTGGCTCATCTGTGCTTCACACGGACGGTCTTGTCCGTCAGGATATCACAAATCTGTGTCTTCGTATGATATCTGAGCGCTACAGCAATCAGGTCGGTCAGTACTTTATGCAAAAGGCATATTTGACACAGCTTCTTATGACAATCATCCGTCAGATCACTGTTCCGCCAAAACAAAGCTGTTCTCCTGTCACTTTCGAGACACACCATAAAACATATGTGGTAAGCGAGATCCGCCAATATCTGAGCAGTCATTATGCTGAAAAGATTTCACTTGATCTGATTGCCCGGAATATGTATTTAAGCTCTGCTTACATATCAAAAATTTTCAAAGAAGAGACTGGTGAAGCTCCAATCAACTATCTGATTAAAATGCGCTTAGAGCGCGCCCGCATTCAACTTGAATCTGATAACGGACAAAGCATAAAAGCCATCTCAAACAGCGTTGGCTACGATGATGTTTACTATTTTAGTAAGCTTTTCAAGAAATATTATGGCATGTCTCCAGTTCACTACAGGAGTAAATACAAAAAAGTAGTGTAAATAAAGCGACCAAGGGTCAAAGACCAGGGGGACAGGTACGCGTGGCGTTTAAGCCATCGTACCTGTCCCCCTGGTCTTGTTTTTTATAATCCAATCCAGCTTCTTAATACTCTAAAGTTTGCCGGTCCCTGATTAAAGAGAAGGTCTAACAGATTAGCTTCACTATAGTTTTCACCCTGATTAGCAACCATTGTTGACTCAAGCTCTGTGATCTGCAAATAGTCAATCGCTGCAGCTGCATATTTTCCAGGATTCTTTAAAACCATCTGATACACACTAGAACCGTAGCTGCTTCCGCCTGCTTCTCCAAAATAAGTTGTGCAAAGATCTGTTACCTCTGCTTCACCCCAGCCGCCTGCATGTACTGAAATATCAGCAACACCATACAGTGCATACGTCATTCTCGTCGACGCAATCAGGTAATTTCTTAAATTATCATCTAATCGATCATCATTTAAATAAGCTCGAATAATACCGAACTCAGTCCAACCATTTACAAAGCCATTGCATACAAGATTTTTCTTAAGCGCGCTTGAAGATGCGCTGACTGTATCATATGCGTATGCATCATCAGGTGCCTGCTTTGTAAAGCTTGCTGCGCCTACCTGAAGCGTTGAATCAACACCCATTAAGTCATTCATAACCTGATAATTACCGTTTGCTTCATTTGCCAATGTCTCACGGAAACCGCCCCAGGCTCCATCTACACCACTATACTTTTGCAGCAGATAATTGTAGTAATCACCACCGCCCTCAACACTGCAAAGTGCAGCATCAGCAGCGGCGGCTGCCACACTGTCATACTGCTCGCCATCCATCTCAACATTCAACGCGTCAAGCAATGCATCATATGTCTTTGCCTGTACCTCTGTCAGATGTGTTCTGTCATACGTCTGCAGCTCCGCAAGTGTTCTTGTAAGATTCTCACTCTCACGCTTTAAATAATTGCTATTTTGTGCTACAGCCTCATTCAGATTGGTGATAAATTCATCAAAGTCAGACTGCTCTATCGCATAATTGCTGTCATCTTCCTCATTGCCAGCCTGAGAATTATCACTTTCTGCTCCAGTCTGCGCCTCTTCTGACTGCTGTTTGTCTGCATCTGTCTGCTCACCAGTCTGTGCTTCACCATTTACATCGCCTGTTTCCTTTGGCTCATTAGAAGTTCCTTTTGTTTCAGCTTCTTTTGTTTCATTTTCTTTCGTTCCAGCTTCCTTTGTGCCCTGCTCTGCCACGCTCTTTGTCTGGCCTAGTGACATCGCAATACCGCCTGCTGTCAATCCGGCAACCAAGACTACTACCATTAAAACTGGCAGCCACAAACGCATCATCATGATTCTGTGCTTCTGCTTTCTAATCCTTTTTCTATCTTCTGAATTCATACAACAATCCAGCCTTTCTCTTTTTCTAAATTCTTTACTGTGCTGCTTTTACCTGACACAAAGCGACACAGTAACCTATAATCACAGTATAGCATGATTTTTCAATACAGACAATTGCTTTTCTCACGTTTTTCTTGCAATCTTTCGTTCCTGGTGGTATCATAAATTATATCTGTGCTGCATTTTCCAGCCCTTTGTAAATTCGGGCTGTACAAATAGCATCACTGTGAAAAAACAGACCGCTTTTGCGGCAGAAAGTGAGAAAAACACCATGAAGAAACCGTATTACATCACAACGGCCATTGCTTACACTTCCGGCAAGCCGCACATTGGAAACACCTACGAGATCGTGCTGGCAGATTCCATTGCCAGATTCAAGCGAATGCAGGGCTATGATGTGCGCTTTCAGACAGGTACGGATGAGCATGGTCAGAAGATCGAGTTGAAAGCTGCTGAGGCTGGAAAAACACCAAAGCAGTTTGTTGATGAGGTGGCAGGCGAGATCAAGAAGACCTTTGACCTGATGAACACATCCTATGATAAATTTATCCGTACTACTGACGACTACCATGAAAAGCAAGTTCAGAAGATCTTTAAGAAGCTTTATGACAAGGGTGATATCTACAAGAGTGAGTACGAAGGTATGTACTGTACTCCGTGTGAATCCTTCTTCACAGCTTCTCAGTTAGTTGACGGCAAATGCCCAGACTGTGGACGCCCATGTACACCAGCTAAGGAAGAAGCTTATTTCTTCCGTATGAGCAAGTATGCAGATAAGCTTATTTCTTATATTAATGAGCATCCAGATTTCATCCAGCCAGAATCCAGAAAGAATGAGATGATGAACAACTTCCTTCTTCCGGGACTTCAGGATCTGTGCGTTTCCCGTACCTCCTTTAAGTGGGGCATTCCGGTAGACTTCGATCCAAAGCATGTTGTTTACGTATGGATTGATGCACTTAGCAACTATATCACTGGACTTGGCTTTGATCTTGACGGAAACAGCGATCCGATGTTTGAAAAGTATTGGCCGGCTGACCTTCATCTGATTGGAAAGGATATTCTTCGTTTCCACACCATCTACTGGCCGATCATGCTGATGGCTCTTGATCTGCCGCTTCCAAAGCAGGTATTTGGTCATCCGTGGCTGCTTCAGGGCGATGGCAAGATGAGTAAGTCAAAGGGAAATGTAATCTATGCAGACGAGCTTGTTCATTTCTTTGGTGTTGATGCTGTTCGTTATTTTGTTCTCCATGAGATGCCATTTGAAAACGATGGTGTAATCTCTTGGGATCTGATGATTGAGCGTATGAACTCTGACCTTGCAAATACACTCGGTAATCTTGTAAATCGTACCATTTCTATGACAAATAAGTATTTTGGCGGTGTTGCCGTAAACTATGGTGTAAGCGATCCTGTTGATGAATCCTTATTTGAGGTTGTTACCTCCACCGCTTCTAAAGTTACAGCCCGCATGGATAAGCTTCGCGTTGCTGATGCAATTACAGATATCTTTACTCTGTTCAAGCGCTGCAACAAGTATATTGATGAGACAGCTCCGTGGGTACTGGCAAAGGATGAATCAAAGAAAGAACGTCTGTCTACCGTTATGTACAACTTGATCGACAGCATCTTAATCGGTGCTTCCTTACTTGAGCCATTCATGCCAGAGACTGCAAAGAAGATTGCTGATTCCTTAAATGCACCGCTTCGCACAATGGATCAGGTTTCCACAATGGGCACCTACCCATCTGGAAATAAGGTAACAGATCAGCCGCAGATTCTTTTTGCACGTGTTGATGCAGAAAAGATGATGGAAGAAGTTAATGCACTTATGGAGTCCAAGAAGGCTGCTGTCAAGGACGCTTCCGAAGAAACTGCTGAAGATGAAAAAGAAGATGAGGCTGTTATCGACATCGAGCCAAAGGAAGAAATCACATACGAAGATTTCTCAAAAATGCAATTCCAGGTAGGTGAGATCATCTCCTGTGAAGCAGTAAAGAAGTCTAAAAAGCTTCTGTGCTCTCAGGTAAAGATAGGATCTCAGGTAAAGCAGATTGTTTCCGGTATCAAAGCTCACTACACACCAGAAGAAATGGTTGGCAAGAAGGTTATGGTTCTTGTAAACTTAAAGCCGGCAAAGCTTGCAGGTGTTTTATCTGAAGGTATGCTGTTATGTGCAGAGGATGCAGATGGAAATCTTGCACTGATGACACCAGAAAAGAAAATGCCAGCTGGCGCTGAGATTTGCTAAATCAGTTCACACGTCACACTAGATTTGACAAATTCCATGCTTGCATGAAAATTTGTCAAATCGGTGGGACGAAGGGAACTGAAAACCAAGCCAGGGGGACCTGTCCCCCGGCTTTTTTTGTATTACAAGCAAGTTTATCGCAAGGGCACCTCGATGAATGACTTTGTCGGCACCCACTACATAACGTGATATCCTGCAAATAATAACTCACAATTACCACATTTTCAAATATTCATACAGTTCATCAACCGTCTCAAATCCCATTTTTCTATACATTTCTTTCGGTGTATCGTCTGCATCTGCATGCAGGAACATTTCTTCCTTAAACTGAGATACAATGTGTTTCATAAGTGTGGTCGCCACGTAACGCTTGCGAAATGCTTCCCTTACAACAAGAGCATCCATCACCACATAGCCATCTATCGCATATGCATAGCAGGCACCTGCCGGTTTTCCATCTAGATATGCCACATAATAATGAAATCCCGGTATCTCCATCGCCTTTTTTACGTAACGCGCATCACGTCTTCTGATAAAATCTTCGCCGTAGTCTGAAGCAAAAGTTTCGATATCAATTTTAAGTAAATCGGCTAATACATCACCGGAAGCACTGTCATATATTATTACGTCAGGGTTGCTCTTCCATCTTGCCATATTTTCTTTCTTATTTCTAAGAAGCATTGTTTCTGTGCAGCATTCTTCCAAAGAAAAACGTTTGATCAGAACCTCATCTAACTTTTCTCTTGTATCGATCTTTAGAAAGCCTCTGCCGAGCTGGCGCTGGTATGCAATTGCCTGCTCTAGTTCTTTGCCTGTTGGATCATCTAATAATGGCACAAACTGGTTGTGATCATACATATCATATAGATCATCATCCTGCCATTTTTCCATATGCTCAGAAAATGCACGTTTTTGTGAAAACAGTTGTTTAAATGACTGCTCTGCCTTTCTAATACATAAGCAAAGCTTTCCCTGCTCTAATCTCATTGAACACCCTCCTTATTCTTCTTAATAAACTCAATAAATGCCTCTGCCGCATGGGACAAGGTACGGTCTTTCTTCCAAATCAACGCATAAAATGCCTTCGCATCTGGGTGATTGATTTGTCTAATACAGACCTCGTGGTCTCGTACAAGTGACGATATCGACTCTGGATAAATCGCAATTCCAACTCCATTTTTGCTGAGTTCATAGGCATTCATCATATGCGCCACTCTGCCGCGAATAATAGGCATACTCTGCGGATCTGAAAACCATCCATGAATCTCACCCTGACGCGATTCACGTGACGGGATCAAAAGATCATATGTAAGCAGTTCATTCGGATTGATCGGTTCATTTGTCTCTGAATAAAGCGGATGACCTTTCGGAATCATCGCCACCCACGGTTCTTCATATACCTCTAGAACATGAAACTCCTCAGTGTTAAATGGCGCCGTGATCATCGCCACCTCGCATAAGCCCTTCGTGACACGATTATTTACATCATCTGTATTTCCATTCCACAAAATATACTGCACATGCGGATGCATCTTCTGAAACTCTGAAATCCAATGTGCAAAAAGATGAGGACCACATCCCTCAACTGAGGCAATGTAAAGTGTTCCCTGTAAGCCCTCTTTTCGGATTCTCACTTCTTCCTCAGAACGGTTCACCAGATCAAGAATCTGCGATGCGTACTGCAAAAACAATTCTCCTTCTTCCGTGAGTTTTACCTTGTGCGGTGAGCGCTCAAATAATTTTGTGCCAAGCTCCTCCTCTAAATCCTGAATCTGACGGCTGAGCGGTGGTTGGGCAATCGCAAGTTTTTCAGCTGCTCTGGTAAAATTCTTCTCCTCTGCCACTGCCTTAAAATACCGAATATGACGAAGCTCCATCGAATCACCTGCCTTTCCAAACAAATTTGCTTTGATGGGAATTCCTTGATGAAAATTCCTTAATATGATATTTTACATGATAGCATGTATAGTCACCTCGTTACAATACCTATAAAGTATTATTATACATTTATTATATGTATTTCACATTTTCATTGCCGTGTGCTACTATAAAACCATCAAAAAGAGATCCGGCCGGTCTCCAAAAAAGAACCAACTCATTACTTCACTAGTATAGAGTTAATGAAAGAAAGAGAGGTATTTATTATGAAGAAGATTTTAGATAAGGTCAACGAATTTTTTAAGGAATATTATGTAAGCTTTGGTGAGAGAATCTGATGCGAACATATTGCGAAAATGATATAGAACATTTATAGGGTGCCGCCTTTGAACACACTGCAAACTGGTTCAAGCGCGACACCCTTTTTGTTACTAATTTATTGTTCGTTTTTTGTTATTTTCCGGTCTAAGCCAGGGGGACAATAAATAAACCACTGCCCTGTCCCTCTACTCCCTGTACCACCTGAGGCACTAATTGAGTCATTGTACCTGTCCCATATGGCACACTCACATTTCTAATTGCTTTACCACCTTTTCAAAATCGTAAAACAAATCAATATATTTTTCTACAATTGTACTACAGTGTGTTTTTACTATCTCACAATCATAGTCATGTGTTAATTCATTTCTTACTTTTAACATGTCCATCCATGCTTCATCTGAAATTAAATTTGCCTTGAATGCTTCTCTAAGTACTTCTCTTGGCGAACCAGATACAAAACCAGTAATCGCATAGTATTGTATCAATATATCCTTCATGACCTTCCATGCCAAATCAAATGTAATACTGAATTTTGCACTAGTTCCACTCAACACAAATGAATCTGTAAGATCTCGCTGTCTCGCCTCTGCCAGTGCATCTAATGATTTACAAAATGATAAAAATCTCCTATAAAATTTTTCGTCCATACTTTCTAACATCCTCCATCAATAATTCATTTCTACATGTATCCATATTCAACAAATCCACACTATAAAGTGTCGGAAGATCCTCTATTTTCTCCACTAATAAATCAAAATCATTAACTCCAGATACCGCTATATCAATATCACTGCGTTCTCTTGCTGTCCCTTTCGCTCTTGAACCGTATAGAACCACTTCTTTTGCTTGAAATTCATTACATATTTTTATTATTGTCTGTATAATCTCTTCGACTTTCAAAAAAGTCACCTCGCTTCCTAATTTTAATGTTCTTCTAACCACTTTTTGACTATTTTTGATACTTTTATGTTACCATAGCTTTTCTCTTTTATCAAGTAGCAAACCTGGGTCATATTGGATAGGTACTGTGGATGAATTAGTGTCCCTGGTGGCTCAAGTTTGCGAACTTTTGTTCTTTTTTAACTCTACTGCATTCTAATAAAGACAAAAAAAGCCTGAAAGCTCTTTTCTTGAACTTTCAGACTTTTTTACAGGGGACACATATCGAGCCAGTAGGGACACATTGTGAGCCACCGTCCCTGTCCCGATGGCTAAGCAGTCTCACATTTCTCCTGGCCATTGTGGAGAACTCCACAGTCTACGCCACAACTCAATATTTTCTTGTCCCACATAAATACCTTCTTCCTTAGATGGTATCGTTCGAGGATAATTATCATCTCCATATTCTTTTGTATTAAAATTTTTTCTATTTTGAATATATACATATCCATTTATCAATCCACATGGATGAACATCTCCATCCTTTACCTTGTAATCACAAATAAATGTTTTTAACTTAGGTAATTTCTTAATAAACTGGATATCTGTAATTGTATTTGTACCTAATAATCTTAAAAACTCCAAATTTTCCAATTCATTTAAAACAGAAAAATCCTCAATATGTCCACAATGATCAATTTCCAACATTCGCAACGTGTTCTTAGCGTATTTTAGATCTGAAATATCTGTGAGCGTTCTGTTAAATCCCAGATACACACACTGCAATTTGGGAAAGAATTCACATCCTTTGAGATTTTTTATTTTTGAATGTGTCAACGATAGTGTGTCCAACTCTGCCATTCTAGAAAATTCTATGATATTCTCTCTTCCATAATCACTAAGACCTAATGTTTGCATATTCACTTTCGTATCTAAGCTTTTTGTAAACTTATATTTTCCATAATACACTCGCAAATACGGAAATCTGCACAAGTCAATTTTCAATTTAGAATTAATTTGCATATATTGATCTCTTGCACCTGCATCATCAATTGCTAACTTTTTCAAATTCAAAAGATCATAAATTTGTTGATAATCATATACTTTATCATACCAAATATAAAACTCACTTTCTCTCTTTTTTATCAGTGTATCATACCTGTCAAGCTCTACTATTAACGTAAGAGTCAGCCTTTCTATGCTTTGGCACTCTGACAAAAAACTCAAATCATCTATTCCACAGATATTTACACTTTTTACATTTTTCTTTTTTATATACTCAATCAGATCATCCAGCCTAAAATTTTCAACCACTAATGTTTCTGGTTTTCCCCTTCCGTCTCGAATAAAACACTTTCCATCAATATATGCAACAATTCGATCACCTGTAGTTATTTCTTGCTTGTTAAAAATATTCATTTTTTATCTCCCTTCCAAATCAGGGTAGTGTCAAAAACTACCTGTTTTTTATTGTTCTAAATCCTTAAAAACCTTGATTTATTGGAGGTTTACAAATAAAAAGAGCATTGACCTCCCTTTTCATGTATAATGTCAGTGACCAAACATCCAAAATACAAAGGAGACAATGCTCATGGACATTATATAATACTTACTCTATATAATTCAATATCTTTACCAGCAAAACTGCTGGCTTATTAACTTCATTTGCAGATATATCCCTCTCAAGCAGTGGGCTTTCGATGATTCCCACTCTCCCAAGTACCAAAAGTTCAAAACTGATGAACTCCCTCTGATCACTGACTTCCGTCAGGACTGGACTTATAAAGAGCTCATCCCTTACTACGAAAAACGTTATGGTAAGAAAATCCGCCCAATCAGCCGACGCTCAGAGTGTGATATCCCAGACTCCTGCACCTGTCCCCGCTGCGATGCCCCTAAACCATTTCTCTACAAAAACAACGGTTCCAAAGGCCAACTACTGTGTAAGATCTGCGATGCCAGGTTCTCACCTGATGAAAGCAGATTTTCCGCTGTAAAACTACGCTGTCCCCATGGTCACCCTACTGTTGCAGCAATCTCAACCACAACACTCTAGCTTCGAACCATCGAGAGCAATGAACGATATGCTCTCGTGGTTTCCCATTCTCATTTTTTAATCATAGCCAATTAAGCAATCATTTTTAATCTGCATTTTTTCTTTTATTCCCAATATTTTAAAAATAACTACAACAATGTGCTCATCACGTATTCCAATGTATGTATCTGTTGCTATCTCTATTAAACAATACTCAGAATAATAATCACCATAACATATAAAGCTGTTCTGTTCATCATAGTAGCATACTTCTTTATATGGCTTATAAACACTACCTGAATATTTTGTTCTATCTTCATCTTTCAAAAAACCCTGTCCTCTATGGCTTTGAATATTTTTGATTTGTATCATTTTTACCTTGATGCCTTGTAAAAAACAAGTCATACAATAAAGCCTTCCTGTTTTATATGATGCCTCGATCATAAATCGTAAACTATTTCCTAAAGACAAAGTAAAACCTAATTCTTCTGTTTGCAATCTTTCAGAATCAAATAGTACTGATGTATCTTCATCTATATATATTTTTCCGATACATATATCATCAGTCAATTTATATACAATTCTCATTCTAATCTCCATTCCGCCGCTTTGCGGCGGCACAAATAGTGATGAAAGATTTCACTTTCCCCTACACTGTGCAATAATAGTTTCAAGAAGCTATACTACAAAGCACGGGAGGAGTTGTAGAAACCTTTCTTGTTTTAAGACAGCATTCTAATCAGTGTAAGTTCTGCCTTTTCAAGCACAAATGAGTGGCATCTTGAATCCGTGCACTAAGAATTGTTTAAACACATTGGTTTAATTGTGTGGCAGTTCAGTCAATGGCTTCTTATCTTTTAACGAAAGGAGCCTTTGCTTATGAAATTCACTTTTCAAACCTGTTGTGGCGTCGATGTTCACAAATCTTTTCTCGTTGCCACAATCATTAAAACAACTGGTGGAATTGAACCTTCCTACCAGAAAAGACGTTTTTCTACTTTCAACAATTCTATTCTTGAATTCAAGAAATGGTTACTTGAAAATGAATGCCTTTATGTCTGCATGGAATCCACTGGTAAGTACTGGATTCCGGTCTTCAATCTTCTTGAAGATGAAATCAATGTTACTATTGCTAATCCCAAGTGGGTTAAAGCTGTTAAAGGTAATAAGGATGACACAAAGGATTCGAAATGGATTGGAGATTTGTTCCGTTTAGGACTGGTAATGGGCAGTTATATACCTTGTAAAAAAATTCGCATTTTACGTGAATTCACAAGATATCGCTATAAACTTGTGTCCTGCCGTTCCAGTGAAAAAAATCGGTATCAGAATGCGCTTACTGTTTGTAATGTCGCGTTAGACTCTGTTGTTTCCGATGTTTTTGGGAAGTCATCCACATCCATCATTGACTACCTTTTAGAGCAGTCTGGAACTTCTATTGACCATGAAGTGATTGCATCAAAACTTCT
>JABLTM010066159.1_pt1 | contig 11373 bp, 5 predicted proteins | sample 7160121 | NCBI WGS metagenome assembly JABLTM01 (sample SAMN14651224, study PRJNA627086) | human gut metagenome | isolation source: feces | host: Homo sapiens | reverse complement strand
ATAATCCATGCTCTCGCAGTGCGATATGAGTACCGCGGTATGGGTCTTGCTACTCAATTTGTAAAAAACTTAATATCATATGCTAAGTTGGAAAACATTGAAGCCATTCACCTTGATGTAATAGATAAGAACACACTAGCTGACAAGTTATATATCAGAGCTGGCTTTAAATATGTAAGTACTGAAAACATATTTTATGAGGTGGTTGGAAACAGGCAGTTTAGAATGTATGAGTATGTGATTGAGTAGAAAGTATTAGATATGCACATATAATGAGCATTATCTACCTTACAGCAAGCTATAATGAAAAAATCATAGTAAAGAAGGAACGATTGTGAATATAAGATATGCAACAATGGCTGATTTAGACGATATTGCATCGGTCGAATCCGAGTGTTTTCCTGTTTTAGAGGCAGCAACTAAAGAAGAATTTGAGCAGAGAATAAAATATTATGGAAATCATTTCTGGCTTATGTTTGATGATGATAAACTCATTGCGTTTGTAGATGGTTTTGTTACGGATGAGGCTGATCTTACAGATGAGATGTATGAAAATGCATCAATGCATAATGAGAATGGTGCATGGCAGATGATTTTTGGTGTAAATACTCTTCCTGAATATCGCAGATGTGGATATGCGAAAGAGCTGATTAAGAAGGCCATCTTAGATGCCAGAGAACAGAACAGGAAAGGACTTGTATTAACCTGTAAAGAAAGCCTTGTTCCATATTATTCCAAGTTTGGATTTGTTGATGAGGGGATAACAGATAAATCTACTCATGGAAATGTCCTGTGGCACCAGATGAGATTGGATTTTAAATTAAGAAATAATGGAGTAAATCCTTCAGATAACAAAAATGTGACCGCGCATAAAACATTTAAAGCCGACAGAATACTATCATATTTTAAAGAAGAGTGGAAGGTACTGCTTATAATAACTGTGTCAGGTTTTATATACAATCTTGGACTTTTGTTTGGACCATGGTTTGAAGGAAAAATGGCAGGCTGTCTTATAGATATATTGACAAAGAATGCTGTATACAAGGATATGCTTATACTTGTTATTGCATATGTGATTTCAATTGGAGTAGTTCAGGTATCAAGATATATAAAACGTTTTTATGTTCGTAGATTCGCCAATAATGTTAATAGAAGAATGAAGAAAATATTATATGGAACACTTGTATTAAAGAGCAGGACAGAGCTTGAAGGTGAAGGTATGGGTGATATTATGACAAAGGCCATACTTGATGTAGATGATTGTGCTGAAGGCATGAGAAAGTTTACAACAGAAATATTTGATACAGGAGTTGCGCTGGCTGCATATGCAGGAATGTTGCTTGTATATGATGTAAGGCTGGCACTTATTGCAATGATATTTCCACCTATATCTTATATCATTGCTGAAAAGATGAAAGTAATAGTCCAGAAAACAGGTTCTGCGTATAAAAAACAATCTGGTATCCTTAGTAATGCAACACTCGACAGAGCATCCAATGCTATAACCTACAGAGTTTATGGCAGGGAAGTTAACAGAAAAAATGCGTACGAAGATAATCTGGCTGAGTATGAGAAATCAGCTATTTATGCTAATATATGGAATTCTTCTCTTACACCATTATATAGAATAATATCAATGATGGGCATTTTATTTATATTATATTTTGGCAGCAGAAATGTACTTGGAACAGGATGGAGAACCTGGGATATTGCAGCATTTACAACATTCCTAGCCTGCTTTATAAAGTTATCTGATAAGTCCTCGAAGGCGGCGAAGCTGTTTAATGCAGTTCATAAGGCACAGGTTTCATGGAAACGTATTAAGCCGCTTATGGTTATTCAGGCTAAGGATACAGATTGTAAAAATCAGACATTAGGAAGGCTTGAGGTACAAAACTTAAGCTTTACATATCCAGATGGAAAAAATGTATATAATGATATTTCCTTTACTGCAGAGCCGGGACAGATCATAGGTGTTACAGGTCCGGTTGCTAGTGGTAAGTCAACCTTTGGAAGGACATTTCTGTGTGAATATCCATATGAGGGAAGTATCAGATATAACGGATGTGAGCTAAGAAACGCTGCGGATAATGTAAGGTCGGGAATAATAAGTTATCTTGGACATGATCCTGAATTATTTAACGATTCTGTAAGGAATAATGTGTTGTTAGGTGATGATTATGATGTTTTTGAATACCTCAGGGCAGTATGCATGGATAAAGAGGTTGAGGCTATGGAGCAGGGAGCAGATACCATTATTGGAAGTGAAGGAATCAGGCTGTCGGGTGGACAGGCACAAAGAATAGCACTTGCAAGAATGCTTTGCCATAAGAAGCTGGTGCTGGTGCTTGATGATCCATTTTCAGCACTCGATAGGAATACAGAGGAACAGATATATAAGAAGCTTAAAGATATGGCATCAGATAATATCGTTATTCTTATATCTCATCGTCTCTATATGTTTCCGAAGATGGATAAGGTTATATGGATGGATGCCGGTAAGGCAAATGTTGGAACACATAAAGAACTTATGTTGGAATGTCCTGGCTACAGAAAAATGTATGAAACGGTAAGTGTTGAAGAATGCAGAACTGTAGAAACAGAGAATGAAGGGCTGGCTGCAGCAAAGGTAGTGGAAAACAGCAGAAGGGTAGTGGATAAGCATGAGTAAACATAATAGCAATGTTGATAATGGCGGCAAAGTACTTAGTGTAGGCTCAATAATATTGCACACTACAATAAAGAAAAAGTGGCTTTCACTTGGTATTATAACAACAGTATGTGGTGCAGTTATAACTGCACTTTATCCACCGCTTGTACTTGGAAGAATAGTAGATACATTGGCAGCAGGATGTCAGGTTCCTTTATATCTTATATTTCTTTATATGGTATTTAATGTGATCACAGGTCTTATGGAGGCTGCAAGGGAAGGGCTTCTTACTGTATTTGGCCAAAAGATAACGCATGCTCTGCGTAGTGGTCTTATGGAGCATTTTACCAGACTGACAGCCGCATCATTAAGTAAGCAGGAGCCGGGAGCTGTGGTGTCAAGATTCGTTGGTGATGTTGATACTGTAGAGAATCTGTTTACCTCAGGTATAGTCAGTATGTTTGCGGATACATGTAAGATAATAAGTATTCTTGCAGTTATATGGTTCAGAAATAAAGGGCTTGCAATATTATTGCTTATATTACTGCCATTTATATTCTGGTTTACCCGATATGTGCAGAGGAATATGCTTGAAGCCCAGCTGCGAAACCGGCGTGCAGTAAGTAAGGCTTCGGGACATGTACCGGAAACACTACATAACATCCGTACAATACATAATCTTGGCAAGGAAAAGTATATGGAGAAAAAATATGATGAATATATAGGTGACAGCTATAAGGCTATGGAAAAGACCAACTTTTACGATGCAATATATTCACCGGTTATTCTTATACTAAATGCAATTGTAGTAGCGGTAGTTATGTTGTTTTCAGCATCGGGCAATGCAAAGGCTCTTACACTTTTTGGAATGTCGGCAGGCACGGCGGTAGCTGTTATTAACTACATATCACAGATATTTGCACCAGTTGAGAGCCTTGGTATGGAAATCCAGACTATACAGTCAGCAATTGCCGGTGTAAGAAGAATAAATGAATTCTTTGCACTTCCAGCATTTGAAGATGTTAAAGCAGATATTAAGGCAGATTTTAATGTTGATATTAAAGCAGATATTATGGCGGATTTTAATGCTGATATAAGTGCAGATATTAATGCTGCGTTAGAAACACAGACAGCTAGCATCAATAATAGTGAAGAATTAAAAGCTAGAAAAGCCTGCACACCATATGTCAAGTTTAATAATGTAACTTTCGGATATGAAGCTGACCATATTATAATTAAAGATAAGAGCTTCAATGTTGATATGGGTGAACAGGTTACACTGCAGGGAAGGACAGGTGCGGGAAAGAGCACAATATTCAAGCTGCTTTTAGGCTTATACAGGCCTTTAAAGGGACAGATACTAATTGATGGAATTGATTCTAGTAATATACCTGATAATATGAAAAGAAGAATATTTGGTTATGTTGAACAGACCTTTCATATGGTGCCAGGAACAGTTAAAGACCAGATTACATTATATGATGAAGCTATATCTATGGATGAGGTTGTGAATGCAGCCAGGCTTGCAGGACTTCACGATACAATTATGAGCTTTGATAAGGGATATGATACACCTTGCACACAGGAAATATTTTCGCAGGGACAATGGCAGTTATTGTCTATTGCAAGGGCAACTGCTGCTAATCCACAGCTTCTGCTTTTAGATGAGATAACTGCTAATCTTGATGCTGATACAGAAAGAGAAGTACTAAAGGCATTAAAAAATGTATCTGAAAACAGGACTGTTATATCAATCTCACACAGGGTTACGGCTAGAACAGGAAGAGTTATAAGCTGTTAGAACAGCGCTTAGTCTGTGACATAGCATAAAGAAGCTTGAATAGAAATGATTATTAGAAACTGAAATTTTAGAAATTGAAATTTCCAGATGAATATGTATAATAGAGGAAAATATTATGTAAAACAGTATGATAATATGCAGTATAATATAATACGCAGGACAGGTAATAGAAATGAAAAAAATAGACTTTGAGAATGGAACAATTACAGATAATATTTTAAGTGCATCAATCCCTATGCTTGTAGCACAGTTATTGAATCTTTTGTATAACGTAGTAGACAGGATATATATTGCACGTATACCACATATCGGTACAACAGCTATAGGTGCAGTTGGAATATGCTTCCCAGTAATTGTTATTATTACAGCATTTGCTAACTTGTTTGGAAGCGGTGGAACACCTCTGTTTTCGATATACAGGGGAAGAAAGAAAAATAAAGAAGCTGCACTTATTATGGATACTTCATTTTCAATGCTCTGTGCAGGTGCATTTATATTGATGTCATGCGGTATGCTGTTTTCAAAACCAATTCTCATGTTGTTTGGCGCATCAGATAGTACAATAGTTTATGCATATCCATATATGATGATTTATCTTATAGGAACAATACCATCTATGCTTGCCTTAGGACTAAATCCATATATTAATGCACAGGGATATTCTACAACTGGTATGATATCAGTTGCAATAGGAGCAGTTCTTAATTTCATACTGGATCCACTATTTATATTTGTTTTTGGCTTAGGCGTAAAGGGAGCAGCAGTAGCAACAGTTATTTCACAATGCTTTTCAGCGATGTTTACAATATATTTCCTGACACATAAATCTGAATTAAAGATGAGATTTTTAAAGAAAAATGAGATTGTAGAGTGTGCAGGTTATGCTAAGAATATTATCAGTCTTGGCACAGCGGGATTTATAATGCAGGTTACTAACAGCCTTGTTACAATATGCTGCAATAATGTATTGGCAGTAACAGGAGGAGATATTTACATATCAGTAATGACAATAGTATCAAGTGTAAGACAGCTTGTGGATACTCCGATTCATGCTATTAATGAAGGCTCTTCGCCAGTTATCAGTTATAATTATGGCGCAGGAAAGCCCACACGTATCAGAAAAGCAATAGCGGTTCTTAGTATTATGACACTGGCTTATACGGCTGTTATGTGGAGCATTATTATATTTGCACCGGGAGCATTAATAAGCATATTCAGTTCAGACAGCAGCCTGCTTAGTGATGCTATTGTTGCATTAAAGCAGTATTTTGCAGCATTTATATTTATGGATCTGCAATATATCGGACAGACAGTATTTAAGTCACTTAACAAAAAGAAGCACGCCATATTCTTTTCATTATTAAGAAAAGTCATTATAGTCGTGCCTCTTACATATATTATGCCATATACATTTAATATGGGGACAACAGGAGTATTTCTGGCTGAGCCAGTATCCAATGTAATAGGAGGAAGTATCTGCTTTATTACAATGCTTTGTACAGTACTTCCGGAGCTTAAGAGAATGGCTGAAGTATAAAACTACTGTATCCAGGCAGTTCCATTCCGTTATTAAGCTTAATTTCGCTGCCACTTATAAGGTCAGTGCCTGTATCAGTTCCGATATTAAACGAAGCAAAGTAAGGATGTTCAGATGCATTTATGGCAACAAGAACACGTTCATCATTATACTGACGCAGGAAAATGCATTGTTCGTTGGTGAGAACGATAGATGAGAAGCTTCCGTAATTCAGTGCATTTGACGACTTCTTTGCGACAGCCAGCTTTGATATAAATGTTGTGAGGTCATTCCATACAGGTGCATCAAAGGAAGCACGCAGAGCAGGATCACCATCCTCTTTTCTTCCTGTTGCACCCCATTCACTGCCATAGTATACACAAGGAATACCAGGCATTCCGAATGCAAGGGTGTATATGAGAGGAAGGTGCTTAGCGTTATTAAGAATACTGGCAACTCTTGTTACATCATGATTGTCAACAAAGGAGAGCAGATGCTTTCCCTTATAAAGAGTCCAGTTTTCTGGTCCGAACTGTCGTAATAATGAATGGTTTATTTCAAACATATTCATGCAGTTAAAGCTTGAATAAAGACCTTTGTAACATTCGTAATTGGTTACAGAATGTAACATTTCATCATTCATAATCTGGTTATAGTCACCATGAAGAGTTTCACCGAGAAGAAAGAAATCAGGCTTTAGCGAATCGCAGAAGGAGCGGAGTCTTCTTAAAAAGTCATGATTCAGGCAGTAAGCCACATCAAGTCTTAAGCCATCTATATCGAATTCATCTACCCATCCTTTTATGGCAGAAAAAATATGCTGTATAACATCCTCATTATATAGATTGAGCTTTACGAGGTCATAGCAGCCCTCCCAGCCTTCATACCATAGACCATCATTATAGTTTGAGTTGCCATTAAAGTCTATTCTTGCAAACCAGTTAACATAAGCAGAATTCTCACGGTTTTTAAGAACGTCCTGAAAAGCCCAGAAGCCACGGCCTACGTGGTTAAATACACCATCAAGAACAACCTTGATTCCTTCCTTGTGCAGATTAGAGCATACGTTGGCAAAATCCTCATTGGTTCCAAGTCTTTTATCTATTGTTGTATAGTCACGGGTATTATATCCGTGCGTATCAGATTCAAATACAGGTGAGAAATATATTGCATTAGCACCCAGCTTTTTAATATGGGGAATCCAGTCATTGACCTTAAGGATACGATGTGTAAGGACACCATCATTATCATAAGGTGCACCGCACAATCCCAGAGGATATATCTGATAAAAAACACTTTCATAAGCCCACATATTTGTATACCTCCTAGTATTTTATGATGTCGGGGTCAAAAGCCCCCGACTTTGATACCTACGGATTGTTCCGTGCTATGCACTCCCACGTCTCCGCTCCGCTTCGGTCAGTGCTAAACATGTGCCACTGGCACATAGCACCCTCCCCAATATTCGCATATCGTGGGATTTTCATCCCACTTTTATGCTCATATCGGGGCGGGTCCCAAGGTCTTTCACCCAACTATGAGCGAGCTCATGTGGGTGAAAGACCTTTTGACCCTGGTATCATATTATTTTATAATTATAACATGCTTATGTAACGGCATGTAGTAGAAAAAATATAGATAACTTTATGAAAATGTTATAAAATAGTAATATTTTTATAACCAAAGTGTATTGTAATAAAAGTATACATTGTTTTATAATAAAATTTAATTATGATAATAAATGAACAGGAGATAGATAATGCTTCAGATTCAACACATCCGTAAGGAATATAGAACAGGAAAGTTAGTACAGAAAGCACTTGATGATGTGTCGCTGAATCTAAGGGATAGTGAATTCGTTGCAGTGTTAGGTCCAAGTGGTTCAGGAAAAACCACGCTTCTTAATATTATAGGCGGCCTTGACAGATACGACAGTGGGGATCTTATCATCAATGGAATATCAACTAAAAAATATAAAGACAGAGACTGGGATTCATATCGTAATCATACGATAGGTTTTGTGTTCCAGAGCTATAATCTTATACCTCATCAGACGGTTCTTTCTAATGTTGAGCTTGCACTTACAATATCAGGCATATCAAGGACTGAAAGAAGAAAACGTGCTAAAGAGGCGCTAGAAAAGGTAGGACTTGGAGAGCAGATACATAAAAAGCCAAGCCAGATGTCAGGTGGACAGATGCAAAGAGTTGCCATAGCCAGAGCACTTGTTAATAATCCAGATATTCTTCTTGCAGATGAACCTACAGGAGCACTTGACAGTGAAACAAGCGTACAGGTTATGGAGCTTTTAAAAGAGGTATCAAAGGACAGACTTGTAGTTATGGTAACTCATAACCCTGAGCTGGCTTATGAATATGCTACAAGAATAGTAGAAGTTAAAGATGGAAAGATATTATCGGATTCTGATCCGTTAGAGATAGATGAAAATATTATAGAAAAACCGGTGCACAAGAATATGGGAAAGTCGTCAATGTCGTTTCTTACAGCACTTTCATTAAGCTTTCAGAATCTTAAGACTAAAAAGGCAAGGACTCTTCTTACATCGTTTGCAGGTTCTATAGGAATTATAGGTATAGCACTTATTCTTTCAATATCTAATGGTGTCAGTGGATATATAAGTGCGATGGAAGAGGATACTTTGTCAGAATATCCGTTACAGATACAAAGTACGGGCTTTGATCTTACAGCGATGATGGTCGGTATGTCAGCATCAGGTGACAACAAAAAGGAAAACGATATCGGTGTTACACCTGTTGTTTCTGATATGTTCTCTAAGATGAGTACCAATGATCTGGCATCGCTTAAAACATATATAGAAGGCAATCCGGAAAATATTGAAGATTATGTGCATGCCATAGAATACAAATATATAGTAACTCCTCAGATATACAGGGAGGATAATACAGGATATAGGCAGATAAATCCTGACAAGTCGTATGAGATGATGGGAATGTCTTCATCATATGAGAATTCCATGACATCTGGCATGTCTACAAATGTGTTTTATGAGCTGCCCTCAAACAGCAGTTTATATGAAGAACAATATGAAGTAAAAGCAGGACATTGGCCACAGAATTATAACGAATGTGTTCTTGTGCTTTCCTCAAGCGGTAACATAAGTGACAGGCTTGAGTACACACTAGGTCTGCGTGATAATGCTGAATATGAGAATATGATATCTGCATTTATGTCAGAAAAAGAGATAGATATTCCTGAGAATAACGACAGCTTTTCATATGATGATTTTATTGGCATGACCTTTAAAGTGGTGAATAGTGCTGATTATTATCAGTATGATACAGAGTATGATATATGGAAGGATAAAACTGGCAATGAAGAATATATGAAGGAGCTGATAAGCAAAGGCAGTGATCTGAAAATATCAGGTATAGTTAAGCAGGTTGATGGAACCACAGCAGCAATGCTTACACCGGGTATAGCATATACATCCGGGCTTACAAGACAGCTTATACAATATTCTGCAGCTAGTGATGTAGTAAAAGCACAGAAGGAAAAGAAGGATACCAACATATTTACTGGTGAAAAGTTTGGTATAAGTAGTGACAGTAAAAGTAAATTTAACATGGAATCACTTTTTCAGATAGATACAGATGCAATAAGTAATGCATTTAAGGTGGATGATAGTATATATGATATGAGTATGCCAGATTTTGCTGCATTGATTAATCCAGATGATATATCAGCGGCATTTGATCCATCTATGTTTGATTCTATGGATTCATCAGTGTTTAACCCTGATAGTTTTGGAGATATATCTTCTGCTTTTGGGGAAAATGGTATGGACTTTGATATAGGCAGTATAGATGCAGACACAGTAAAGAAACTGATATCAGACAGCCTTACAGACGAAGTTAAAGCATCTATATCCGAAGTATTATATGGTTTTAAGGAATATATGTCATCTGAGGAAGTATCAGCCCAGTTAAGTAAGGATATCAGACAGCTTATTACTGATTCAATGCATGTAAATATATCACAGGACAGAGTGCTTAAGGAGGTAAACAAGCTTGAAGCCAGATATTTTGAATATATTAAAAAGAATGGTATTGAGGATACAACAGCAGAAAGTGTATTTAAGTTCCTGCTTACAGATGAGGCAAGAAAACAGATATCAGATTCGGCAAAAGAACTTATGAATGATGCTGTGACATTTGATATATCAAAAGAACAGCTCTGGAGTATATTTAAAAAGGATGTAGTAGATGGATACGCAGAATATGCCAAGCAGAATGGATATCAGAACATAGATGGTATTCTTGATAAAGTCATAAACAATATGCTCAACAGTCTGCAGGAACAGTTTACTGCCAATATACAGAATGCCATGAACAATATGATGGAAAGTATCATGGGGAATATGCAGCAGGCTATGGAGGCAGTCATGACACAGATGATGTCCTCTATGACAGATGCCATGATGAATGCCATGCAGCTTATGGGAAATAATATGGCAGCTGCACTAGGTTCAATGGGCATGGGAACAGATACAGATGACTATGATTTTAGCAGCGCATTTGGTATAGATACAGACAGCTTCGCAGATGCGATAAAGATGAATATGAACGAAAGTGACCTTTCAGATCTTATGAAGTCACTTATGTCTGATACGGATGTTGCCTCATATGACAATAATATGAAAAAGCTTGGCTATGCAGATTTGTCAGTACCAGGTGAAATAGACATATATCCTAAGGATTTTGAAAGTAAGGATAAGATAGTAAATATACTTGATAACTATAATACAAGCATGAAAAAGCAGGGTAAGGATGAACAGGTTATAAGCTACACAGATGTGGTAGGAACACTTATGTCCTCTGTCACTACTATAGTAAATGTTATAAGCTATGTGCTGATTGCATTCGTGGCTATATCTTTAATAGTATCTTCTATTATGATAGGTGTTATCACATATATAAGTGTGCTTGAAAGACGTAAGGAGATAGGAATATTAAGGGCAATAGGTGCTTCCAAGAAGAATGTATCGGCTGTATTTAATGCAGAAACATGTATAATCGGACTATGCTCAGGACTTATGGGTATAGGTATAACATTACTTTTTCTGCTTCCTATAAATGCTGTTATTCATGCACTTTCAGGAGTTAACAACATCAATGCAGTACTTCCTGTAATTCCAGCGATAGTGCTTATACTGCTTAGTGTATTTCTTACATTTATCGGTGGATTGATACCTTCTAAGAAGGCATCCAAGAGTGACCCGGTGACAGCACTGAGGAATGAGTAGAATGATTAAATTGTTGTTTAATTGAATATTAGGTGGTGACGAACGGACGACAAATATAAGCTACAGGCAGTCCTGCACACTATGTTCAATGCCAGAAGCTTTGATTGGATATTTCTAAGTCT
>JABLTM010049293.1_pt1 | contig 11397 bp, 10 predicted proteins | sample 7160121 | NCBI WGS metagenome assembly JABLTM01 (sample SAMN14651224, study PRJNA627086) | human gut metagenome | isolation source: feces | host: Homo sapiens | reverse complement strand
TCCTCCTCATTTTTGATTGCTCCGCAGTCCGACAGGCGGTCGAAGCAGAGCTTTGCGAGGTTGCGGTCGGTCACCGCGTAAACAGCCACGGGCTTGTGGCTGATATCGGCCAGCTTATCCTGTGTCAGCGGCATGGTGAACACGTCCACCAAGTCCCCCACAGCGTAGTTCAAACGCTGCAAGGTCTTGGGGCTGATGTCCGATGCGGTCATCACCAGCCATGCCTTGCTTTTGACGCAGGCTTCCTCCACGGCATCAAAGCCCATGGTCAGCGCACCGGCCTTGCGGCACAGGCTCACGGCCTGATACAGCGCCTCCTCCGGGGGCAGCTTGGGTTTTGCGGGGGCGTTATTCTTTTTTGCCATCGGCTGCGGCCTCCTTTGCGGCTGCGGCCAGCTGTACAGCCAGCGCGTCGTATACCTCGGCGGGAACCGGCTGCTCAAAGCAGCGTTCCAGCGCCTTTTTCTTTTTTGCCTTGGTCAGACAGTCCGGGTCCGGGCAGAGATATGCGCCGCGTCCCGGCTTTTTGCCTACCAGATCAATGCTGATCTCCCCGCTGGGTGCGCGCACCACGCGCACCAGCTCCTTTTTGGGGCGGCTGGTCATGCAGCCGATGCACTGGCGGGCAGGGATCTTTTTTTGTGCCATCCGGTTTCCCTCCTTCGGCAGATGGTGCCGGGCTTATTCAGCGTCTGTTGCGTCCTTCTTGGGCTCCTCGTCCTCGCCGTAGTAGCCGCTCTCGGGACGGATATCAATGTTGTAGCCGGTCAGGCGTGCGCACAGGCGGGCGTTCTGACCCTTGTTGCCAATGGCAAGGCTCAGCTGCTGGTCGGGCACGGTGACGCGGCAGGAGCGGGTCTCTCCGGGCAGCAGTTCCACCTTGACCACCTTGGCGGGGCTCAGGGCTGCGGAGATGAACTCCGAGATATCCTCGCTCCACTTGACGATATCGATCTTCTCGCCGCCCAGCTTTTCCACAACAGCGGCCACACGGGCGCCGTGCTCGCCGATGCAGGCGGAAACAGGGTTGACGTTGGGGTCCTTGGACCAGACAGCCATCTTGGTGCGGGCACCGGCCTCACGGCTGATGGCCTTTACCTCCACAGTGCCGTCAAAGATCTCGGGCACTTCCAGCTCAAACAGGCGCTTGACAAGGCCGGGATGGGTGCGGCTGATCATCACGCGGGGGCCGCGCTCGGTGCTGACCACGTCCACGATGTAGACCTGCAGGGTCTCACCCTCGGTGTACACCTCGCCGGGCACCTGCTCGTTGCGGGGCAGAACAGCCTCGCCGCCCTTGCCCAGATCCAGCGCTACGATGCCCTTCTCGGTATCCACGCGGGTAACGGTGGCCTGCACGATGTCATGTGCGCGGGACTGGATCTCGCTGAGCTGCTGGTTGCGCTCAGCCTCGCGGATGCCCTGACGGATGACGTGCTTTGCGGTCTGGGCGGCAATACGGCCAAAATCGCGGGTCTTGAGCGGGGTGATGATGCGGTCGCCCACCTCGTAGCTGCTGCGGATCTTGCGTGCCTCGGTCACACCGATCTCGGCGTGCTCGTCGTACCAGTCCTCGTCTGCCACGATATCCTGGATCAGTGCCACATCAAAGCGGCCGGTGTCGGGGTCGATATCCACCCGGATGTGGTCCTCCTCGACCTCATAGTTCTTCTTGACGGCAATGATGATAGCCGCCTTGATCTTTTCGATCAGGTACTCTGCGGTGATGCCGCGCTCATGCTCCAGCATGGAGAGCGCTTCAAAAAAGTCCTTATTCGCTGCTGTCATTTTTCGGGTTCCTCCTATATATTTTGTTCTCTTTTCTCCATCAGAGACGGTACTTTTCAGTTGAACAGATTCTCGTCGTCGCACAGCTGCACACCGGAGGCTGCATTCACCTCAAAGGTCACGGGGCCGTTCGAAGTTTCCAGCGTCACGGTGCTGCCCTCGCGGCCGGTCAGGATGCCGGACAGCTCCCGCACGCCGTCAGCGTTGGGGCGGATGAGCTTTGCCCGCACCTTCTGGCCCTTGAGCGCCTCGTAGTGCTCCGGGCGGGTCAGCTTGCGGCCAAGGCCGGGGCTGCCCACCTCCAGATAATAGCTCTGGTCGATGGGGTCTGCCTCATCCAGAATGGGGTCCAGTGCGTGGGACACCTCTGCACAGGTGTCGGTATCCATGGTGCCGTCCCGGTCGATGAGGATGCGAAGATACCAGTCCGGCCCTTCCTTCTCAAAAACCACATCCCACAGGCGCAGACCCATGCCTTCCACCGTGGGACGGACAAGCGCTTCCACTCTCTGCGCGGTGTTGCCGCCAGACTGCTTCGCCATAAAAAACCTCCAAACAAACAAGAAACGCGGACCTTGCGGCCCACGTTTCAGGTTAAACTATATCGTACTACTAGAATATAGCATACTCTTGCGATTTATGCAAGCATTTTCGCAATTTTTTTACCGTTGCGCGCCCTTTGGGGCTTTTTTACAGCACCCAGACGCCGTTTTCAAACAGCGGCACGGTGCGGCCATCGCGGCATTTGCCGGTGATGCGGCTGTCCTCTGCACCGATCATCACGTCCTCGTGCAGGGAGGAGTGGTTCATGCCGCGGGCTGCCAGTTCCTCCTTGGAAAGGCCGGTGCCGCCCACGGTGGTGCCGGGGTAGCTGTCGCCAAAGGCGATGTGGCAGGCAGCGTTCTCGTCAAACAGGGTGTTGTAGAACAGCTTGCCGCTGCGGTTAATGGGGCTGGAGGCGGGCACCAGTGCCACCTCACCGATGTGGCGTGCGCCCTCGTCGGTGTCCAGCAGCTGACCCAGCAGATCTGCGCCCTCGTCGGCGCCGTGCTCCACCACCTTGCCATCCTTGAAGGTAACGTGGAAATTCTTGATCAGCTGTCCATTAAAGACGTAGGGCTTTGTGCCGTAAACGATGCCGTCCACCTTATCCTTATGGGGCGCGGTGAACACCTCCTCGGTGGGGATGTTGGGCAGGAAGGGCACGCCCTTCTCGTTTTTGCTGCCGGCGCTCTCCCACACTGCCTGCTCGGCCAGACCCACGGTCAGGTCGGTGCCGTTGGCGCTTTCAAAATGCACGCTTTCCAGATCCAGGGCGTTCATCTTTGCGCCCAGCTCGTTCAGGCGGTTCAGATGCTTCTGCCACTCCCCTACCGGGTCACCGCCGGTCACACGGCAGGTGTCGAAGATCAGCTTCCACTGTGCTTCAATGGCGGCGGCAGTGTCCAGCTCCGGGAACATCTTCTTTGCCCACGGCTCTGCGGGCAGGGCGGCGATGGACCACTGCACCCGGTCGTTCATGGTGTACTCCCGCCACGGCTGCATAAAGCTGCGGTTCGCGCTGTTCACGCGACTGATCTTGGCACCGTCCAGCCCGGCAAACAGTTCCGGGTCGTCCGCGATGAGGTGCAGCACACACACACCGCCCTCGCTCTCGGCGTAGTCCAGATAGCGGCGCAGCTGCCAGCCCTTGTGGTCGGTCAGGGCGTCCTCGCTGCCCAGCTCCATGCGGATGCGGGTAACGGCGTCATCCTGCCAGTTCACCTGCACGTCCCGCGCACCGGCCTCGTAGGCGCTGCGCACGCACAGCCGTGCCAGCGGGGCACCTTCCAGCGGGCAGTTGATGATCAGGGTCTGCCCCGGCTGCGGGTTCACACCCACCCGGACGATAAAATCTGCATACTTTTGCAGCAGTTCGTTAAAGTTTTCCACGTTAGAACCTCCTGTGGTGCATAGCCACCGTTGTTTTTTCTCAGTATACCGCGTTCCGGCGTTTCTGTCCACTATGGGCAGCGCTGCCGTTCACCCCTCCGATTCAAAAAAGGCGCGGGTCAGCTGCACCACTGTGCCGGAAAGCAGCAGCAATGCAATGAGGTTGGGAATGCTCATCAGGCCGTTGAAGGTATCGGCGATGCTCCACAGCAGGCCAAGGTCCATGGTAGCACCCAGAATGGCCACCAGAGCATACACCACAAAGAAGGGGCGCGCCACTTTGTTGCTCTTGCACAGGAACACCAGAAAGCGGGAGCCGTACAGACCCCAGCCGATGATGGTGGAAAAGGCAAAGCAGCACAGCGCCACAGCGGTAAAAATGGAAGCCCAGCCACCGTAGGTGGTGGTAAAGCCGGAGATGGTCAGCTCAGCACCCGCCGCTGCGCCGTAGCTGACCTGGGTGCCGCTGCACAGGATGACCAGCGCGGTCAGGGTGCAGATGACGATGGTATCGGCAAACACCTCAAAAATACCGAACATGCCCTGCTTGACCGGCTTTTTGGTGTCGGCGCAGGCATGGGCGATAGAACCGGTGCCAAGACCGGCCTCGTTGGAAAAAATGCCGCGAGAAACGCCCTTTTGCATACTGACGAACAAACTGCCGATGGTGCCGCCGGTAAAGGCAGCGGGGTTGAACGCACCCGCCACGATGGATTCCAGCACATAGGGCAGGCGGGAGAAGTTGAGCACCACCACGCCCACCGACAGCACAATGTAGAACAGTGCCATAAAGGGCACCAGCTTCTCGCTCACGCTGCCAATGCGCTTGATACCACCCAGCAGCACCAGCGCCACCAGCACCGCCACAAGGATGCCCACGATGAGGTTGAGGGTGGGCAGAAAGCTGCCGCCCACCAGCCCGTATTCCAGCAGGGCGGTATCCACTGCTGCCACGATGGTATTCACCTGCGTTGCGTTGCCGGTGCCGAACACGGTCAGCACGCCGAACAGCGCGTACAGCACGGCCAGAAACTGCCAGCGGCGGCCAAGGCCGTTTTTAATATAGTACATCGGGCCGCCCACCCACTCGCCGGTATCGCTGCGCTCCCGGAAATGCACGGCCAGCGTCACCTCGGCAAACTTGGTGCACATCCCCAGCAGCGCAGAGCACCACATCCAGAACACGGCACCCGGGCCGCCGATGGCAATAGCACCCGCCACACCGGCAATGTTGCCGGTGCCCACTGTGCCCGCCAGCGCGGTGCACACCGCCTGAAAGGGGGTCATGGCACCGTCCGAGGCGTCCCGCTTGCGGAACATCCGGCCCACGGTGGTGCGGATGGCGTAGGGGAATTTGCGGATCTGCAAAAAGCCCGTGCGGACACTGAGCAGCAGCCCCACGCCAATGATGCACACCATGGCGGGGATGCCCCAGATAAAGCTGTTCACCGCCTGATTGACGGCGGCAATGGTCTCGATCATATACTTCCACATCCTCTGTAATATCTTGCGCACTGACAGTTTTTGTCAAAACACGAAAATTATTTTACCGTACTTTTCCCGTAGTGTCAATGAAAAATAGGGACGTTATGAAACGCCCCTATCAGAAATTCTTATTTTTTATGTGTGACCGCCCGGCGGTAGACGATACCGGAGACCACTGCCGCCAGCACCTCGGTAAGCCAGAAGGCGTGCCATGCGCCGTCTGCGCCCAGCCAGTTACACAGCAGTGCAGCCAGCGGCATGATGAAAACAACGTACCGGCACAGCGCGATGACCAGCGATTCTGCACCTTTGCCCAGACCCTCCAGCGCACCGGAGGCGGTGGTGGAGACTGCCGAGATGACAAAGCCGATGCTGATGATGCGCAGCGCGGTCTGCCCGGCGGCGATGGTTTCGGGGTTCTGGGTGAACAGTCCTATCAGCTGCCCGGAAGCAACCTGACAGATGACAGTGCCCGCCGCCATGATGGCCGCGCTCATGAGCAGGGTCAACTGGAACAGCTTTTTCACCCGGGCGTGCTCCCGCGCGCCGTAGTTGTAGCCGATAAGGGGACGCATACCCTGCACGAAGCCGTTGGCAGGCAGGTACAAAAAGGTCTGCAATTTATAATAGATGCCCAGCACCACCACATAGCTCTGAGAAAAAGCCGCCAGCAATCCGTTAAGGAAGGTGACCAGCAGCGAGGGCAGCGCCAGATTCAGGATGGCCGGAACGCCGATGGCGTACAGTCTGCCGTCCAGCGCCGCGTCCGGGCGCAGACAGCTGCGGCGCAGCCGCACCGGCAGCTCGGTACGCAGGTAGACCACAAGGTAAACCACCACGCTGAGCACCTGACCGATGCCGGTAGCCAGTGCTGCGCCTGCAATGCCCATGGCAGGCACCGGCCCAAGCCCGAAGATGAGCACCGGGTCCAGCAAAATATTGCACACGCAGCCGGTGATCAGGGCGACCATGGACACCTTCATGCGGCCCACCGCTTGAAAGATCTTTTCAAAGGCCAGCGAGACCATGTTCACGACCAAAAACAGAAACACGATGGTGGAGTAGGTGATACCGGCAGCGATCAGCGTCTCGTCCTGCGTAAAGCGGCGCAGAAAGCCGGGCATGATGGCGATGCTGACCACCATCATCACCACGCCGTGCACAAGGCTGAGCACAAAACCGTGGGTGGCAGCTATCTCGGCCTTTTCGCGGTCGCCCGCGCCCAGATACAGCGCGATCATGGCGTTGATACCGATGCCAAAGCCGATGGCAATGGCGTTGGAAAAGTTCTGGATGGGGAACACCAGACTTAACGCGGTCATGGCGTCCTCGCTGATGCGCGCCACAAACAGGCTGTCCACGATGTTGTAGAGGCTGTTCACCAGCATGGAGACCACGTTGGGCAGTGCCATCGAGAGCAGCAGCGGCAGCACCGGCTTCTCCTTCATAAAAGTTTCGTTCATTGAAAAATTTCACCTGCTATCTGTAAAAAGTAAAAATGTGGAAGGCGCAGCACCGGCCTGCAGCCGGTTTCCGGCGCACAAAAAAGCCACACAATGACCCTTGTGAGGTCATTGTGTGGCGAAAAGTAGCAATGTTGCTGTAAAAATCCACACGGTTTTTATGATCGCGGCAGCTGTCCGCGATATGCAGCCTGCGCATTTGCGGGCTGCAACTTTAGCAGAATACCACATCCTCAGCGGCGTGTCAAGGGGTTTTGGTGCAAAAGTATGACTTTTGTGATCACTTGACCATTTTTACAGCAGGCGCTACAATAAGGCAAACCGGCTCTGAGGGAGGGCATTGTATATGAAATGGATGATCGCATCAGACCTGCACGGTTCCTATTATTATGCGCAGCAGCTGCAGCAGGCCTTTGAACGGGAGCAGGCCGACCGCCTGCTGTTTCTGGGAGACCTGCTCTACCACGGCCCCCGCAACGACCTGCCCCGGGATTACGCCCCCAAGCAGGTCATCCCGCTGCTGAACAGCCTTGCGCCCAAGCTGCTATGCGTGCGGGGCAACTGCGACGCCGAGGTAGACCAGATGGTGCTCAATTTCCCGGTACTGGCAGATTATGCCGTGCTGCCGGTGGGGCAGCGGCTGGTCTACGTTACCCACGGCCATGTGTTCAACCTGAACCATCTGCCGCCCCTTGCCCCGGGGGACATTCTGCTCCACGGCCACACCCATGTGCCCGCATGGACAAACTTCGGGCAGGGGAACCTTTACCTGAACCCCGGCTCTGTAAGCCTGCCCAAGGAAAGCACCGCCCACAGCTACATGACCTTGGAGGGAAGCACCGCCTGTTGGAAGACCATGGAGGGCGTGTGCTACCACCAGCTGCAGTTGTGATAATGTTGTGATATTCCAGTTTTTCCCGGCAAAAGCTGGAAAATGCCCTTGACGAAATGCCTGAAATGCTGTAAACTAAGTACAACCTTTAAAAATAGAGGGAGCTGTAAGCTTTGTACTGAACGCAGGCGGTGCAAAGTGTAGCAGTAAACCCCATAAGGCATCATAAAAAGACACCGGAGGCTTTGCATCAGCTTCCGGTGTTTTTTTGTGCGCCGCCGGGCTATCTTTTGCAGCGCGGTCATGCTACAATAGAAAGAAAACACGAATTGCAGGAGGAATTATGGATTTTTACGGAACCATCGGCCCTGCCTGTGCCGATGTAAAGCTTTTGCAGCAGATGGTGGAGGCCGGCATGACCGGCATCCGCATGAACCTTTCTCACGGTCCGCTGGCAGCGCACAAGGACTGGCTGGCGCTGCTGCGCAAAGCCGGGGTCAAAAAGCTGCTCATTGATCTGCAGGGGCCGGAATTACGCATCGGTCGTCTGCCGCAGCCGCTGTCCCTGGCCGCCGGACAGACCGTGCGTCTGGGCGCGCAGGGCATCCCCTGCCCTGCCGCGCTGGTGCAGGGTGTGCAGCCCGGGCAGGAGTTGCTGCTGGATGACGGCAAGCTGCTGGCGCGGGTGGACACCGCAGAGCCGGAAGCACTCGTGTGCACCGTAGTGCGGGGCGGAGTGCTGCAAAGCCGCAAAAGTCTGGCAGCACCGGGGGCAGACATCCAGATGCCCACCCTGACCACCGAGGACAAGGAGAACCTTGCCATCGCCGCCGATTGCGGCGTTACCGGGGTCATGCTGCCCTTTGTGCGCGGCGCTGCGGATATCCGCAACCTGCGGCAGGCGCTGGCAGAGGCCGGTGCACCGCAACTGAAAATTCTTGCCAAAATTGAAAACCTTGCGGGCGTACAGGCGCTGCCGGAGTTTTTGCCGCTGGTGGACGAGGTGGTCATTGCCCGGGGCGACCTTGGCAACGCGATGCCCCTATGGGAGCTGCCCCGCTGCCAGAAGCAGCTTTCTGCCGCCTGCCGGGCAGCCGGGGTGCCCTTTATGGTGGTGACCCAGATGCTGGACAGCATGCACACCCGGGCTGTACCCACCCGCGCCGAGGTGAGCGACATCTACAACGCCGTACTGGACGGCGCATCCAGCCTGATGCTCACCGGCGAGACCGCCGCCGGGCAGTACCCGGTGCAGGCCATGGAGTATCTGGTGCGCACCGCCCGCACGGCGATGTAAGAGGAAAAATTATTTTTTATTTGGGCTTCCGAAAAGTCTGCGGACTTTTCGGAAGCCCTTTTTCACGGAAAGGGGGCGTGACCGAGAGATATTTTTCCGCAAAGGGATAGCATCTTTTGTCTGCTTCCTGTATAATACAGGTAAAATCAACTGAAGTCAGAAAGGTTTATCGTTTATGGGCATCGTAGTCATCGGAGCTGTTTTTGTGGATATCAAGGGCTATCCTCTTTCCACCTATATCCCCGGCGGTCGCAACGCCGGACGCATCGAGCAGGTACACGGCGGTGTGAGCCGCAACGTGGTGGAGGATATCGCCAACGTGGAGCTGCGCCCCACCTTTGTGGGTCTGGTGGATGACACCGGCATGGGACAGGACGTCATCGACAAGCTGGCAAGGCACAAGGTCAACACCCGCTTTATCCAGAAAAAGCCGGACGGCATGGGCACATGGCTGGCCATTTTTGACAACGACGGCGATGTGCACGCCGCCATCTCCAAGCGGCCAGACACCACCCCGCTGACCGGCCTGCTGCAGGAGCAGGGCGACGAGATCTTTGCAGACTGCGATTCCATTGCGCTGGAACTGGACCTCGAAAAAGAAACGGTGAAGCAGACCCTGCGCTATGCCAAAAAGTACGGCAAAAAGGTGTTTGCCGTGGTCTCCAACATGAGCATTGCCATGGAGCGGCGGGATTTTTTGCAGCAGATCGATTGTTTCGTCTGCAACCAGCAGGAGGCCGGGCTGCTGTTCTCGGACGACTACGACCACCTCTCCCCGGACGAGATGTGCCGGGTGCTCACGGGCAACGTGCGCAGCGCCAACATTCCCAGTATGGTGGTGACCATGGGCGGGCAGGGCGCGGTATACGCCTGTGCGGACGGTGACTGCGGCATCGTACCCGCCAAAAAGGTGGACGTTATGGACACCACCGGCGCGGGGGACGCCTTCTTTGCCGGCACGGTCATCGGCCTGACCTACGGCAAAACGCTGGCAGAATCCTGCGAGATCGGCAGCCGTCTTGCCGCTTCGGTCATCTGCATCACCGAGAACGTCTGTCCCCGCTTCCGCCCGCAGGAGTTCGGGCTGGATGTACCGGTGGTGGATTAACGGTTGGATTTTTGCGCAAAACCGCATTTTCCCCCTTGACAGAAGCGGCAGTTTCTGGTATCAATAAAAATGATAAAGGGGAGTAAAGGGCAGCCCGCCGGTCAAGGCTTTTTTCGGCAGGCCGCTGCATGGCAGCGTCATCACGGCAGCAATGCCCGATGTCATGTGTTCGCTTGAGACTTTTGTCACAGATCTTACGCTGTGGCAAGGGTCTCTTTTTTCTTGCCGCAGCATCAGAACAAAAGGAGGCAGAAAAAAATATGAATTTCTGGAACACATTCGCCGCGCTCTTTTCAAACTTCGGGGCGCTGACATGGCAGATGGTGGTCATGTGGGGCATCGGTGCCCTGCTCATTTACCTTGCCATCGTCAAAAAGATGGAGCCCAGTCTGCTGCTGCCCATGGGGTTCGGTGCCATTCTGGTCAATCTTCCCGCATCCGGTGCCATCACGCAGGGAGACACCGTTGGCCCCATCTCTGCCCTGTTCGAGGCAGGGATGTCCAACGAGCTGTTCCCGCTGCTGCTGTTCATCGGCATCGGTGCCATGATCGATTTTGGCCCGCTGCTGGAAAAGCCGTGGCTCATGCTGTTTGGCGCAGCGGCACAGTTCGGCATCTTTTTCACCCTGTTTCTGGCCGGGTTCTTCTTTGATATGAAGGACGCCGCGTCCATTGCGGTCATCGGCGCAGCGGACGGCCCCACCGCCATTTTTGTGGCAAACACCCTGAAATCCCAGTATCTGGGCGCTATTATGGTGGCAGCTTACAGCTACATGGCGCTGGTGCCCATCGTGCAGCCGCCGGTCATCCGTCTGCTGACCACCCAGAAGGAACGCCGCATCCGTATGCCCTACGAAAAAGGCAATGTCACCCAGCTGACCAAGATCCTGTTCCCTGTTGTGGTCACGGTGGTCGCCGGTCTGGTAGCCCCGGCCAGCGTGGCGCTGGTGGGCTTTTTGATGTTCGGCAACCTGCTGCGGGAATGCGGGGTGCTGAACTCCCTGAGCGAGACCGCCCAGAACGTACTGGCAAACCTCATCACCCTGCTGCTGGGTCTGACCGTAGCCGGGCAGATGACCGCCGACAAGTTCGTCCGGCCGGACACTTTGCTCATCATGGCGCTGGGTCTTGTAGCCTTTATCTTTGATACCGCTGGCGGCGTGCTGTTCGCCAAGCTGGTGAACCTCTTCCTGCCCGAGGGCAAAAAGCTGAACCCCATGATCGGCGCGGCAGGCATCTCGGCCTTCCCCATGAGCGGACGCGTGGTCAACAAGATGGGTCTGGCCGAGGACAACCAGAATTTCCTACTGATGTATTCCATCAGCGTCAACGTTTCCGGGCAGATCGCATCCGTCCTTGCCGGCGGACTGATCCTTTCCCTGATGGCTTAACGGAGGTGCCTTTATGCTTCATCTTTCTTCCTGGATGACCACCCTGCCCATGATGCTCATCGGCATGACCGGAGAAAATTGCAGGCTGCACATAATGCACT
>JABLTM010055420.1_pt1 | contig 11414 bp, 10 predicted proteins | sample 7160121 | NCBI WGS metagenome assembly JABLTM01 (sample SAMN14651224, study PRJNA627086) | human gut metagenome | isolation source: feces | host: Homo sapiens | reverse complement strand
TCCACAACTATTTCGTCCCCTTCAATGAGGGGTTCCTGTACGCCCCGGCGGGGGATATCGGCCAGCATTTCCCGGTGCGCTTGCACAGCTTTTTCGCCAGCTTGCCGCAGGGTGCAGTGTAGTACAGGTTGGAGGTGTGCTGCAATTTGTGTGCCTGCTGGGACACAGCTTCTGCCCATGCAAGGTCGCAGTAGCCAAGGCTGTTCACCCCGATGCCGCTGGTGAAGTCCAGATACTTCTGTCCCTCGGGGCCCTCGGCGTACAGCCCGTGCCCCTTTTCCAGCACGATGGGATTGCGGTTATAGGTGTGCAGGACGTACTCGTTGTCCCGCTTGATAACTTTTTCAGAATCCATAGGTGTACCTCCTGTGAATAGAAGTTCCGCGCATGCGCCGCTCCCCCGGAGGGAGCGTTTTTTCTATTATAATACTGCTTTTTCGCTTGCGCAATCTTTTTATTCGCGGTGGCTGCGGCGGTAAAAGCGGGTACCGGAGCCGCGGTCAGAGAACAGTTCCAGCAGGATGGAGTGCGGCACGCGGCCATCAATGATAACAGCCTCGTGCACGCCCTGATAGATGGCGTCCGCCATGCCGCCGATCTTGGGGATCATGCCGCCCGCAATGATCCCGGCGGACTTGTAGCCCTCGATCTCGGTCACCTCCACCTCGGGGATAAGGGTGGTCTCGTCCTCCTTATCCCGCAGCAGACCTGCGATATCGGTCATGGACACCAGCTTTTCCGCCTTGAGGGCAATGGCGATCTGCGCCGCGGCAGTATCCGCGTTGACGTTGTACGCCTGCCCAAGGTCGTCCATACCCACGGTGGCGATCACCGGGATAAAGCCGCCGTCCAGCAGGCTTTCGATCAGGGTGGCGTCCACATGGACGATCTCGCCCACATGACCCAGCTGCGGGTCCAGCTCGGTGCAGCGGAGCATCTGTCCGTCCATGCCGCACAGACCCACACCGCGCCCGCGCAGCTTTGCCACAAGGTCCTTGTTCACCTTACCGGCCAGCACCTGCTGCACGATCTCCATGGTAGCATCGTCCGTCACCCGCAGACCATTTGCAAAGTGGCTTTCCACGCCCACCTTCTTGAGCATCTCGTTGATGGCAGGGCCGCCGCCGTGCACCAGTACCACCCGCACGCCCAGCAGCGTCAGGGTGACAAGGTCGTTCATCACGGCGTTTTTCAGCGTCTCGTTGATCATGGCGTTGCCGCCGTATTTGATGACCATGGTTCTGCCATGGTATTTCTGGATATAAGGGGTGGCCTCCGAAAAAAGCCGCGCCATTTCTTCGTTTTTCATCTGTTCCGCGCTCCTGTCAGGTTCTGTAATCGCCGTTGATCTTCACATAGTCGTAGGTCAGGTCACAGCCCCATGCCTTGGCGCTTGCCTCGCCGGTGCCCATATCCACCTTGACCAGAATATCGTGCTCAGCCAGCACCTTGGCGGCTTCATCCTCGCTGTACGGGTGGTAGGCTGCGTTCTCGCACACATACACCTCGCCCGCCTTGCTGGAAAGCCACACGCAGACCTTATCAATGGAGAAATCCCCGGGGGTGTAGCCGATGGCGCACAGGATGCGTCCCCAGTTGGCATCGCGGCCAAAAACCGCCGCCTTGAACAGGTTGGAGCAGACCACGCTGCGGCTGACGGCGCGGGCGGTTTTCAGGTCGGGTGCGTGGGTCACCTCGCAGGTGATCAGGTGGGTGGCACCCTCGCCATCTCCGGCGTGCTCGGCGCACATATGCTCTGCAATGGCGGTCAGCGCTGCCACAAAGGCGGCGTAGTCCGCGTTCTCTTCGCAGATCTCCGGGTTGCCCGCCAGACCGGACGCCATGATGATCAGGGTATCGTTGGTGGAGGTGTCCAGATCCACGCTCATCTGGTTATAGGTGCCGGGCACAACGGTCTTGAGCGCCTTTTCCAGCAGCGCGGGCGAGACGGCGGCGTCCGTGGTGTAGAACGCCAGCATGGTAGCCATGTTGGGAGCGATCATGCCGCTGCCCTTGCCGATGGCACCCACAGTGCACACCTTGCCGCCCAGCTCGAACTGGATAGCGTATTCTTTTTTATGAGTGTCGGTGGTCATGATGGCGGTGGCAGCGTCCGTGCTGCCCTGCGCGGTAGCAGCCAGCTTTTCCGCTGCCGCCGGGATGCCCCGGGCAAAGGGGTCGATGACCATGGGCTGACCGATGACGCCGGTGGAGGCGGGCAGAACGTCCTTTGCGTCCATGTTCAGCGCCTTGCCTACCAGTGCACAGCACTCCTCTGCCAGCGCCACGCCGTTGGCGGCGCAGGTGTTGGCGTTGCCGCTGTTTACCACAATGGCCTGTGCATAGCCATCGGCCAGATGGGCGCGGTCCACCTTGATGGGCGCACCGCAGACCTTGTTGGTGGTATACACGCCCGCAGCAGCGCAGCGCACCTCGGCCTTGATGAGCGCCAGATCGTATTTTTCGCTGTGATTTGCCCGGATGCCGCAATGGACACCGGCGGCGGCAAAACCCTTGGGCGCGCAGATGCCGCCCGCAACTTCCTTATACTGCATAACGATTTTCCTTTCCCACAAAGAAAAACAAGTTTATTCCAACCCTTTGGTCTCTTCCAGACCCAGCATCAGGTTCATGCACTGGACGGCGGCACCGGAGGAGCCTTTGCCCAGATTATCAAACAGCGAGACCAGCATCATCTGATCTCCCGCGGCGTTCACGGTCAGGTACAACTCCATGCGGTCGGTGCCCGCCATGGCATTGGAGTACAGGCCGTTTTCCGGCAGCGGTTCGTTCAGGCCGTGCACCTTCACGGTGGCGGCGTCCTTGTAGTAGTCCGCAAGGGCGGCAGCCACGGCCTCGGCGGTAGTGCCCGCAAGGGTAAGATCCAGCGGCACCAGCACCTGCATGCCGCAGTAGTAGTCGCACACCACCGGCACGAACATCGGCGTGTGCGCAAGGCCGCTGATCTTCTGCATCTCTGGCAGGTGCTTGTGGCCAAGGCTCAGGCCGTAGCTCTTGGGCGCATCCAGCTTGCTGTGCGCCGGGCGGTCGGGGCTTTCGTAGTCCGCGATCATCTTTTTGCCGCCGCCGGAGTAGCCGGAGATGCCGGTGCAGCTGAAGGGGTAGCTTTGCGGCACCAGCCCCAGCTCCACCAGCGGGCGGGCGATGCTGATAAAGCCGCTGGCATAGCAGCCGGGCACTGCCACGCGGTAAGAGTTCTGAATTTTTTCCTTCTGTCCCTTCAGCTCCGGGAAGCCGTAGTCCCATGCGGCATCGGTGCGGAAGGCGGTGGAGGTGTCCAGCACCTTCACATCCGGGCGCAGCAGGGGCATGACTTCTTTAGAAGCTGCATCCGGCAGGCAGAGGAAGGCAAGGTCGGCAGAATTGATGACCTTTGCCCGCTCGTGCACGTCCTTGCGCCCTTCGGCAGAGATGGACAGCAGCTCGATCTCCGGGCGCTCGGCCAGACGGTCGGCGATGCGCAGGCCGGTGGTGCCGGAAGAGCCATCAATAAATACCTTTACCTTCATGCGTTTTCCTCCTCCCATGCGTCCAGCCGCGCCGTTGCCAGCACGATCTGGCGCTGGACGCTGGCGGCGCTGGGGCCGCCGTAGCTGGTGCGTCCCTCGCAGCAGTGCACAAGGTCGATGGCATCATAGATATCGGCCTCAAACAGCGGGCTGTAGGTCTGGAACTGGGTCAGGGTCAGCTCCTCCAGCGTTTTGTCGGCGGCAATGCAGTCCGACACCATGCAGCCGGTCAGCTTGTAGGCGTCCCGGAAGGGCATCCCCTTCTTGGTCAGGTAGTCGGCGCAGTCGGTGGCGTTGATAAAGCCCTTTGCGGCGGCGCGGCGCATATTGGCGGGCAGGGTCTTCATGGTATCCAGCATGGGGGTGATGGTCTTGAGGCAGAGTTCCAAGGTGTCCACTGCATCAAAGATGGCTTCCTTGTCCTCCTGCATATCCTTGTTGTAGGCCAGCGGCAGGCCCTTCATCATCACCAGCAGGGTGTTCAGGTCACCGTACACCCGGCCGGTCTTGCCGCGGATGAGTTCGGTAACGTCGGGGTTCTTCTTCTGGGGCATGATGGACGAACCGGTGGTAAAGGCATCGTCCAGCTCAATGAACTTGAACTCCCAGCTGCACCACAGGATGATCTCCTCCGAAAGGCGGGACAGGTGCATCATGCAGATGGAGATGGCGCTGGCCAGTTCGATGCAGAAATCACGGTCGGATACGCCGTCCAGACTGTTGGCGCAGGGGGCGGCAAAGCCCAGCTTTTCGGCGGTGAAATCCCTGTCCAGCGGGTAGGTGGTGCCTGCCAGTGCGCCCGAGCCCAGCGGGCACTGGCTGTCCATGCGGGCGGTGGCGTCCGCAAAGCGGTCAAGGTCGCGCAGCAGCATGGAAGCGTAGGCCATCAGCGCGTGGCCGAAGGTGATGGGCTGGGCGCGCTGCAGGTGGGTGTAGCCGGGCATGACGGAGGCGGTGTTCTCCGCCGCCTTTTTGCACAGCACCCGCACCAGTTCCACGATGTAGGCCTGCAAAGTCTTGCTGTAATCCCGCAAAGTCAGGCGGATATCCAGCGCCACCTGATCGTTGCGGCTGCGGCCGGTGTGCAGCCGCTTGCCCGCATCCCCGATACGGGCGGTCAGGGTCTGCTCCACAAAGGTGTGCACGTCCTCGGCGGCGGGATCAATGGTCAGCGCACCGCTGGACAGGTCGTCCGCGATGGAAGCCAGCCCGCTGAGGATATCCGCACAGTCCTGCTCCGAGATGATGCCCTGCCGTGCCAGCATGGCGGCATGGACGCCGCTGCCGCGCATATCCTGCGCGATCATCCGCTGGTCGAAGCGGATGGAGGAGTTGAAGTCGTTGACGCGGCTGTCCACCGCCTTGGAAAACCGACCCTTCCAGAGTTGTTCTGCCATAATATAAACTCCTTATAAAAACGGCAAAGCCGCCGCAGGGGAAAACGCTCCTGCGGCGGTGCCGCCGGCTACGATGCCGGTGTGAGAACCCGCGTGTGAAAGTGTGAAAACACACGCAGTCGAAAATGTTGCGATTACTTGACCTCCGGCCAGTTCTTGGACAGCTTTGCGCGCTCCTTGATGGACAGGCCGAACAGGTTGATGAAGCCGGTGGCATCGGACTGGTCGTAATCCTTATCGACGCCGAAGGAAGCGGTCTGCTCATCGTACAGGGTGAACGGAGAGGTCACACCGGCGTTGATCATGTTGCCCTTGTAAAGCTTCAGCTTCACATCACCGGTCACAGTCTTTTCCAGACTATTGGCAAAGGCATCCAGTGCCTCGCGCAGCGGGGTGAACCACTGGCCGTTGTACACGATGTCGGCGTACTTCTGTGCCAGCTGTGCCTTGAAGTGAGAGCTTTCCTTGTCCAGCGTGATGGTCTCCAGCACGTCGATGGCCTTGTACAGGATGGCGCCGCCGGGGGTCTCGTACACGCCGCGGCTCTTCATGCCCACCAGACGGTTCTCCACGATGTCCAGCAGACCAATGCCGTTTGCGCCGCCCAGCTTATTCAGGTACTCCACCAGCTCCACAGCGCCCATCTCCTTGCCGTCCACGGCGGTGGGAACACCCTTTTCAAAGTGGATGGTCACATAGGTGGGCACATCGGGTGCCTGCTCGGGGCTGACACCCAGCTCCAGGAAGCCGGGCTTATTGTACTGGGGCTCGTTGGCGGGGTTCTCCAGATCCAGACCCTCGTGGCTCAGATGCCACAGGTTCTTGTCCTTGGAGTAGTTGGTCTCGCGGTTGATCTTCAGGGGGATGTGGTGTGCCTCGGCGTAGTCGATCTCCTCGTCACGGCTCTTGATGTCCCACTCACGCCACGGAGCGATGATGGCCATATCCGGGCACAGTGCCTTGAGGGTCAGCTCAAAACGCACCTGATCGTTGCCCTTGCCGGTGCAGCCGTGGCAGATGGCATCTGCACCCTCCTTGATGGCGATATCAGCCAGTGCCTTGGCGATGCACGGACGTGCAAAGCTGGTGCCCAGCAGGTAGTCCTCGTACTTAGCGCCGAACTTCAGGGTGGGGAAGATGTAGTTCTCCACAAAGTCCTTCTTCAGGTCCAGCACATACAGCTTGGATGCGCCGGTAGCCTTGGCCTTTTCTTCCAGACCGTCCAGCTCGGTGCCCTGACCCACATCACCGGAAACAGCAACGACCTCGCAGTTGTTGTAGTTTTCCTTCAGCCAGGGAATGATGATAGAGGTATCCAGACCGCCGGAGTAAGCCAGCACGACTTTTTTGATGTTTTCCTTTTTCATGATAAACGCGCTCCTTTTAATAAAAATACACTTTTGTTCTCTGATGCGTACTTTCCCTTCGCATCCTCTGTCTTTCGTTTGCGGTTGATGCTTTTATTATACGCAGCGCGGGTTTTCCGTCAATGCTAAAAACTGCCAAACATAGCGCCCGTTTCGCTTTTCTTTTGGTTTAATCTGTATCTTTATGCAGATATTTTTAAATATATGCGTGTTTTATGCAATTTGAGTGTATTTTTTCATGGGGTTTTGGGGGACTCCCTCAGGCAAAGCACCCCCTCAGTCGCTGCGCGACAGCTCCCCCAAGGGGGCGCCTTTCGGTGCTGCCGTAAAGTTTTCCGCCACTGCTAAAGCCGTCCCCTTGGGGAAGGTGGCTTGACGCGAAGCGGCAAGACGGAAGGGGTATCCCCTACAAACAAAACCACCGGAGCATCCGCAGACGCTCCGGTGGTTTAACTATAACGATTTAGTTCAGCTTCAAGTCGCCGTCTTTGATCCAGCCCAGCTTGCGCTCCACCTCGCAGAACACCACGCTGAGCACGGCGGGCAGTACAAAGCACAGCAGCACCATGGCAGCCCAGTCCATGGGGGTGATGGCAGCCTTGGTACCGGCGGCAATATCGCTGACCCAGCCGGTGTAGACGCCGATCTGCCCCACCAGACCGCAGGTGCCCATGCCGGAGGAGACCGCTGCGCCGTTCATCTCAAAGTGGAACAGGCAGGTAGCCAGCGGGCCGGTGATGGCACTGGCCAGCGTGGGGGCGATCCAGATGCGGGGGTTCTTGATGATGTTGCCCATCTGCAGCATACTGGTGCCCAGACCCTGGCTGACAAGGCCGCCTACACCGTTCTCCTTGTAACTCATCACGGCAAAGCCCACCATCTGGGCGCAGCAGCCCGCCACGGCAGCGCCGCCTGCAAGGCCGGTCAGACCCAGTGCGGCGCAGATAGCAGCGGAGGAGATGGGCAGGGTCAGTGCCACACCCACGATGACCGACACCAGAATGCCCATGACCAGCGGAGCCTGCTCGGTGGCCCACATAATAAGAGTGCCCACCTGACTTGCGGCTGCGCCGATGGGGGCGGCGATGAGCATGGAAAGCCCGACGCCCGCAAAAATGGTCACCAGCGGGGTGACAAGGATGTCCACCTTGGTCTCCTTGCTCACAGCCTTGCCCAGCTCTGCCGCCACGATGGCAATGATGAGCACAGCCAGCGGGCCGCCTGCACCGCCCAGCGCATTGGCCGAGTAGCCCACGGTGATCAGGCTGAACAGCACCAGCGGCGGGCAATGCAGTGCCCAGCCGATAGCACAGGCCATGGCGGGGCCGCTCATGGCCGTAGCGTAGCCGCCCAGATCCACCAGCAGTTCCAAACCGGTCTGCTGACCCACCGTCTTGATGATGGTGCCGATGAGCAGACTGGCGAACAGGCCCTGTGCCATTGCGCCCAGTGCGTCAATGAGGTAACGCTGCGGAGAGATGACGATATCCTTCCGCACCAAAAATTCTTTCAGCTTCGACATAAAACTTGCCTTTCTATCCAAAACAGATCGTTAAGGTTACGAACGTATGTCCTGTATCATACCATACACCTGTCAAGACAGCAAGAGCTTGCTGGAAAAATTGTGAAATTTCGGCTTTGTGCAATGTTCTGCCCTGCCGGAACGTATTCCATTTGGAACTTTTTCCGACACACTGCCCCGGTGGAGAATTTGTGTAGAAGCCCGCTGTGCCGTTGACGGCTCCCCGCGTGCGGGTGTATACTAGAGGAAGCGTAAAGTTATCATCCGCCGTCCTTTTTATCCTGAATCCATGGGCGGCGTGGAATAAAAGCAGGCCCGCCCCGGGCAAGGGGGCAAAGACCCGGGCAGCGCTACGCTGCACCACCGGGAGATTCGGAGGCAGAGACGACAGATGAAAAAACGATTTGACCGATCCGGCACAGCCCGCCGCAAAGCGGCAGCAGCCGTTGCAGCGCTGACCATGGCGCTGGTTCTGGCTGTGGGCGGCGCAGGGGCAGCGACCCTGCTGTCTGCACAGCCGGAAACTTTGACCGTGGGCGCAGTCGTGCCCCATGTTACCGCCGAGGTACCGCAGCCAAGCAGCCCGGCAGCGGCTGACCCTGCCCCGGCAGCGGAGAGCACGGCCGCCGCCCCGGAACCGGCAGCAGAAAGCGCCGCGCAGCCGCAGCAGGCCGAGTCTGTCCCGGAACAAGCAGAAAAACCGGAAACTGCCGAAACCGCGCCGTCTGAACCGGAAGAAGCTGCCGCAGCACCGGAAACGCCGGAAACGCCGGCACAGCCCGCCGGGGACGCCGCACTGGAAGAGGAAAACTCCCCCGCCATGCTGCTGGAGGAGACCCCGGAGTTGGCCGCGCAGGACCCGCAGGCTCCCGCAGCGGACGGCACCGCACAGAACGATACCGCCAGCCAGCACACCCCGGAGGGCAGCGTGCTGCTGACCCCGGAGCAGATCCAGCAGGCACTGGATTCCGGCGCGCTGGAGGATGCCGAAGCACAGTGCATCGACCTGACCGATGAAAACGGCTTTTTCCGGTGGCTGTTCAACTGGCTGTTCGGCATCACAGACAAGGAAGAAGAACCCGCCTACTCCGGCTGGCGCACCGAGAACGGCAAGACCTACTACTACGCGCAGGACACCAACAAAAAGGTCACCGGTCTGCGCTCCATTGACGGCAAGCTGTATTATTTTGACGCCAACGGCGTAAAGCAGGACAACGTGACCTTTGGCATCGACGTGTCCAAGTATCAGTCCGGGCTGGACTGGAACAAGATCAAAAAATCCGGCGTGAGCTTCGTCATCATCCGCATCGGCTACCGGGGCTACGGTGCTGCGGGAAACCTGGTCAAGGACCCCATGTTCGAAGAGCACTTCACCAATGCCCGCAACGCGGGACTGAAGGTGGGCGTGTATTTCTTTACGCAGGCCGTAAACGAGGCCGAAGCACAGGAGGAGGCCGAGGGCTGCAACTGGGCGCTGAACGGCCGGATGCTGGACTACCCCATTTTCTATGATACCGAGGCTTCCACCGCCCCGGGCGGCACCGGCCGCGCTGACGGTCTGGGCGTTGAGGATCGCACCAAGTGCGCCATCGCCTTCTGCGAGCGGGTGAAGGAGCTGGGCTACAAGCCCGGTGTGTACGCCTCCACCACATGGTACCGCAAGCGGGTGGATTACAACACCCTGCGCAGCCGCTACACCATCTGGAACGCCCACTACGGCGTCTCTTCCAGCCCCATCGGCTGTGACCTGTGGCAGGGCACCGAGAAAGCCCGCATCAACGGTTACAGCGGCGAGCTGGACGCCAATATCAGCTATATCGGGTAAAAGAGATTAAACACCCCCGGTCAGCGGCGCAAGCCCTGACCGGGGATGTTTTTATCATACTGTCCTGTTTTTGTGCATAAGCTGGTGGCAGAATATGCAAGCGCAAATGGCGGGGAGGCATGGGGATATGTTTGTGGTCACACTGAGCAAGACGAGCCTGAAAAAACTGGGAGCAGGGGCGGCGTGCTGCGCGCTGGTGGTGTTCAGCGCCATGCTGGGGCGGTTCATCAGTACCCGGACGGTGGCGGTGGCTGCCCCGGTGAACCGTATCGAGAGCGCACAGGACATCCAGACATGGTTCACCGGCTACGGGCTGGAGGTGGACGGCGCGTCCATTACGGCGGATAAGGTCAAGATCCCCCGCAGGTGGGACGACAGTTTTTCCGCCTTCAACGGGGTGGTGCAGCAAAGCGGCATGGACCTTGCCCGCTACAAGGGCAAGACGGTGGAAAAATGGTCGGCGCTGCTCCCGGCGGCAAGCAACGGCGAGACCAGCCGCTACGGGGTGCTGCTGGTGTATAAAAAGAAGGCTGTGGGCGCGTATCTGCTGGAAAAGCCCTCCGGCACGGTGCTGGGGCTGCAGGACGCTCAGAACGAACTGGCAAAACAAACTTCCGGCGAGGATTACAGCGGCGACTGGGGCGAGCGGCACGACGAGCAGCTGACCGACAGCACCGCACAGCAGACCTCCGGCGAACCAGAGACAGAGCCCGAAGCCGCCCCGCAGGCAGCGCCCTACACCGAGCTGCCGCTGGACGCAGAAGGGTATCCCGTGGAATAGGGACGGCATTGCCGCAAAACGACCTTTTTAAGCTCTTGTCCGGCAGTTGCACAAACTGCCTAGTTTTTACAAACGATTCGACAAAAATTAGACAAAACACGGATTTTTGTAGCATCCGTATGTTCAAATATAACAAAAAATTCTTGTAAAAATCGGCAATATGAAACGGTGCAAAAAAAACGGTACGGGTTTATAATAATAGTATACCGATTCCCGTTGGCAAAGCCATGTTCCGGGGCTGAATGTGCAGCCCGGGCAGAGGGATCAAGTAGTAAGGAGAAAATGATTATGAAGGAATTTCAGTACACTGTTAAGGATGCCTGCGGCATCCATGCCCGTCCCGCCGGCCTGCTGGTCAAGACCGTGAAGGGCTTTGCAAGCACCGCCACCCTCGAGAAGGACGGCAAGAGCTGCGATATGCGCAAGCTGATGGCTCTGATGGGCATGGGCGTCAAGCAGGGCGAGACCGTGACCATCAAGGTCGAAGGCGATGATGAAGAAGCAGCCGCAGAGGCAATCCAGAAGTTCCTGAGCGAGAACGTCTGAGCCGCGACTTGAATGCCGAGCCCTCGCGGGGAAACTGCGGGGGCTTTTTTGACAAAACGCCGGGCGCTGCACGCCCGGCTGTAAGTGGAAGGAGAACGTGCTATGCAGGTAGGCACCGGCAAAAGCGTGCTCAATGGCATCGCCATTGGCAAGCTGAAGATCTACAAGAAAAAAGATACCGCGATTTCCACCGCCCCTGTGGCAGATACCGCCGCAGAGCTGGAGCGTTTTGAAGCTGCCCGCCAGAAGGCCATTGAGCAGCAGACCGCCCTGTATGAAAAGGCACTGGCAGAAGCCGGCGAGGACATCGCCGAGGTGTTCAACATCCACGCCATGATGCTGGATGATGACGACTTTGTGGACGCCATCAAGGAGATCATCAACGGGCAGAAGATGTGCGCCGAGTACGCCGTCAAGACCGCCGGCAACAATCAGGCTGCGGTGTT
>JABLTM010066855.1_pt1 | contig 11420 bp, 9 predicted proteins | sample 7160121 | NCBI WGS metagenome assembly JABLTM01 (sample SAMN14651224, study PRJNA627086) | human gut metagenome | isolation source: feces | host: Homo sapiens | reverse complement strand
TTTTTATCAATAGATCCCATTTACAGAATTTGTGAAAATAGTTCTTTCACTTATCTTTTTTCCAATCAACAGGAAGAAGGGGGACATTCTCTTTCTCCAGAAAAATTTCTGATCACCAACACCTGCTTTTATATGCTTCTGTCGCTGGTCAATATTGTTCGTTTTCTTATCCAGGGAATGGGCTTTTCCGGCTTTGCTGTATTTGCCGGTGTATTTGAGATGATTGCCCGCGCATTGATCGGTCTGATCTTTGTGCCGGTCTTCGGATTTACGGCTGCATGTTTTGCCAGTCCGCTGGCATGGCTGTTTGCGGATTGTTTCCTGCTTCCGGCATTCTTCCACTGTCGGAAGAAGCTTATGCGGAGGGTTTGCCAATAAATAACAAGTATAAATATAAATTTTCTCGATACGACGGGATCTATTGATAAAAAAATAATGATTAGGGTGACACATTTTCTTATTTTCAATGTCTGAAATAAAGGAATGTCACCTGTAAGAGAAAAATTGCTTCTTCAGATACCGATTTTTTGAAAAAATGGTACCTGAAGAAGCAATTTTTGTTCCATAGAGACTTTGTGGTATCTAAATGTTACATTTTAAGTGTATAGATACCATAACGGTATCTTTTATGCAAATTTTCTTTGTATAGATACCAGCACATTTTCCAAATTATCTTTTCTCCAACCAACAGGAAGAAGGCGTATATTTCTTTCGGAAGAACAAATTTGCAACTTGCTCTGGCACTCACTGAATAAAGATAATTGCATAAAATGAAAACCCTTACACAAAGAACCTGAAATCAATGCCAGAGCTGCTTTGCAAATTTTTCTGTAGAAAGAGAATATACGCTTTCTTCCGTCACATTGAGAAAACTTATATCTGCCAGAGAACGCAATTAAACAGCCGCAATAAAACGTTCGAATGCCTTACGTCCCTCCGGTGTACATTTATACACGCCGGCATCCTGCAATACTTCATTAAAGACCAGACCGATTTCCTCATGCAGAATATCCATCACATTGTCTTTTGTGATCTTATCATACTTCGGAAGGAAACCTTCTGCCCATTCTGCATGGGAAGCAAGTGTTTCTGTTGCACGTAAGTCTGTACCATTTACCAGTGCATCGGCAAGCTCTGCCATCTCATCTTTCAGGCGGGCAGGCAGTACCGCAAGTCCCATAACCTCGATGAGACCGATGTTCTCTTTTTTGATATGATGCAGTTTTGCATGTGGATGATAGACACCCAGCGGATGCTCCTCGGTCGTGATGTTGTTGCGCAGTACCAGATCCAGTTCAAAATCATCTCCACGTCTGCGTGCAATCGGTGTGATCGTATTGTGTGGCTCTCCGTCTGTCTCGGCATAGATGAATGCATCCTCATCGGTATAGCCTCTCCAGGTTAAGAGAATCTTGTCTGCCAGTTCAATCAGACGCTCCTGGTCCGGTCCGCTGATACGGATGACAGACATCGGCCATTTCACGATTCCTGCTTTCACATCGGAAAATCCCTCAAACTGAAGTTCTTTTTCAATCGGTGCTTTTGCCATGGCAAATGTATAATGTCCACCCTGGAAATGATCATGACTTAAGATGGAACCTCCAACGATCGGCAGGTCTGCATTGGAACCTACAAAATAATGTGGAAACTGTGTCACAAAATCCAGAAGTTTTCCAAACGTTGCACGCTCGATTTTCATTGGCGTATGCTTGGAATTGAACACGATGCAGTGCTCATTGTAATATACATATGGAGAATACTGGAAAAACCAGTCACTGTTGTTAATCGTCAGTGGAATGATGCGGTGGTTCTGGCGTGCCGGATGGTTGACACGTCCTGCATATCCCTCATTTTCCTTACAGAGCTGGCACTTCGGATACGCGCTCTGCTTTGCATTTTTTGCTGCCGCAATGGCTTTTGGATCTTTCTCCGGTTTGGACAGATTGATGGTGATATCCAGTGTTCCAAACTCGGTGTCGGTTGTCCACTTGCGGTCTTTTTTGATACGCTGTCTTCTGATATAATTGCTGTCACAGCTTAATTTGTAAAAATAATCCGTTGCGGCAAGCGGTGAGGTATGCTCATACAGATCACGGAACGTCTTGCGGACACTGCTTGGTTCCGGTACCAGACATCCCATAATTTTTGTATCAAACAAATCTTTGTATACAATACTGTTTTCTGCCATGAGGCCATTCTCATATGCATAATCCATCATTTCTGCAAGGATTCCCTCAAGTTTTCCTTCTGCCTCTTCCTGTGTCCATGCCGGAAGATTTTCCACCTTTTCAAATACCGCATCCTCGATTTCGTCTACCTGAAAAAGCTCCAGCAGGCGGTTAATGGTATATACTTTGTCCTCCGGATCTACCAGTCCGGTGCTCAGACCATATTTTACTAACTCTAAAATGTTCTCCTGAATCATCTCGTACTCCTTTTTATAAAGCCTGTCGGCAAATGCGGTTCCAATCAGTTCCGCACACATTTACCCTATGTAATACGTTCTTAAATCAGACGGCTTGGGCCATCTCCGATGGAAACCACATAAAATTCCGGTGTCTTTCCGACTTTTTCCTCATATGCCTTTGTCAGCTTCTCCTTGAATTCGTCCACGGATGCATCCTTTACGATACTGACCGTGCATCCACCGAATCCGCCTCCGGTGATACGGGAACCGATCACACCAGGAATCTTCCATGCTTCATCCACAAGTACATCCACTTCCGGACAGGAGGTCTCATAATCGTCACGCAGGGAAACATGGGAAGCATTCATAAGTTTTCCGAATGTTTCAATATCGTTTTCCTTCAGAGCCCTGACTGCTGCGATTGTACGCTGATTCTCGTAAACCGCATGTTTGCCTCTCTTTCTGGCAACTTCATCCTTAATGGCTTCCTTGTACTGCTCAAACTGCTCATCCGTCAGATCTCCAAGCGTTTTGATATCCACAACGGTCTGCAGATCCTTCAGTGCCTGTGCACTCTCATTTCTGCGGTCATTGTATGCGGAAGTAACCAGGCTGTGTTTTACCATACTGTTGGTGACGACAATTTTTGCCCCGTCAAGTACGATTGGTGCATATTCAAAAGAAAGATCCGAAGTATCAAGGAAAATTGCATTGTCCTTTTTACCCATGGCAGATGCAAACTGATCCATAATTCCACAGTTGCAGCCATTGTAATTGTTCTCGGAATACTGTCCGATCAGAGCCAGATCCTGATTGGTCACATCAAAACCATACAGATCCTTTAACATATATCCGGTAACCACTTCTAAGGATGCGGAAGAAGAAAGTCCGGAACCGTTTGGAATATTTCCGAATAATGCAATATCCAGACCGGTTTCCAGTTTCATGCCACGTCCTTCAAATGCCCACATAACACCCATCGGATAGTTGGTCCACAATCCATCCGGGTCCGGAGTAAATGCATCCAGAGAACTTTCGATCACACCCAGCTCATCGAAGTTCATGGAATAAAAACACAGTTTCCGGTCGGTTCTCTTTCTTGCTGCCATGTATGTTCCAATAGTAAGTGCACATGGAAATACGTGTCCGCCATTGTAATCGGTATGCTCACCGATCAGATTCACACGTCCCGGTGCAAAATATACTCTGATGTCCCCCTCATCGCCAAAGATCTCTTTAAACTTTGCTAATACATCATTCTGAATCATTGTTCTCTCCCTTTCTGCATGTTCATCCGCTGCTTGGTGCAACGGTTCGTTTTCTTGATAATTCCATTATACATAAAGGGGAATTCTTTGCAATATGCTTTGCGCAACTTGCAACATTCCCCTTCCTTCATGCAACATTTTTACATATCTTATTTTCTAAAATCACGAATCACTTCCAGTGCCGGAAGGACATTTCCATCGTAGTCAAACAATGCCTGATTTGCCCACTCATTGCCACATGGTCCCGGATCATTCATATACTTTAAAGATGCCGGCGTTGCCCAGCCGCTTCCGTGTACCGGAATCCATGCAGGCTCCCACCAGAAAAATCCCAGACCTTTGTTGTCACGCACATGTGCCACGCGGTTTAAGAAGTCCTTCGTAAAATCTGCCTGTCCCTGTACCGTCATCGGATACTCGATCTTTGCCACAAGTTCCGGCTTTGTCGCATATCCCTTTCGCTCACTGTCCTTTAGTTTCTCATACGGCTTGTAATCTTCCATGGTATATCCCATAGAAACCTCTGCCACGATCAGTTCCTTCCCGTAACGGGCTGCCATATCGTTCATGTTGTCTTCAAGCATCTGCAGGGTGCCATGCCAGAACGGGTAATAGGAAAGTCCGATATAATCAAAATCTTCCCCACGCTCCATATAATGATCGAACCAGTCGCGGTACATCTCATTGTTTCCACCGTTGTCGAGATGAATCATCAGCGGGATCTCCGGCTTAACGGCACGGCATGCCCGGATACCGGAACTGATAAATCTTGCAATATTGTCATAATTCGGCTTTAATCCCTCCGGCCAGAGCAGTCCGTTGGTCACTTCGTTGCCCACCTGGATCATTGTCACATTGACACCGGCTTCCAGTACTTTGCGCAGAGAATCCCCGGTAAACTCATAAACTGCCTGTTCCAGCTGGTCCGCATCAAAATCTTTCCATGCCTTTGGCTTAATCTGTTTTCCCGGATCTGCCCAGAAATCACTGTAATGAAAATTTAATAATACACCGAATCCCGCATCGGATACTTTCTTTCCGATGGCAATTGTCTCTGCCAGATCATTGCATCCGGCACCGTACGGTTCACCGATTTCGGAATACGGGTCATTCCACAGACGCAGACGGATTGTGTCCACATCATAATCTCTCATGATGTCTAAAATATCCCGCTCTTTTCCATGGTCATAATATTTTGCCCCACAGCGCTCTAACTCAAGCAATGTGGAAAGGTCCATTCCTTTAATAAATCTGCTCATCTTTTCTCCTTTTCTTCGAAAACGTTTACCATCCCTTTAATGCGTTAATATGAAAGTTCTGTAATTTCCGCTCATACCGCTGTGGATTGATCTTCCACTGGTATGGCGACGTATTAAAAAATTTTTTAAAATTCCGGTTAAAAGTGGAAGTTGTGGAAAATCCTGCCTTTCTGGCAACCTCATCCATCGAATCATTGCCATGCTTCATCTGTTCACACGCGTATTGTACACGCACCAGATTCACATAATCCATCGGCAGCATATGCACATATTCTTCAAACACTTTCCGGAAAGATGTCTCACTCATCCCACAGACCTGCGCAAGGGTGCACACTTTTACCTCTTCCTGATAATGGTCATTGACAAACGTGAGTGCATCTGCGATCTGCCGCATTGTTCCGCTTCCTGCCGCCTCAAGTCTCGTCTGTGTCTGTACTTCATTCAGACGAAACATCTCATACACCAGCGCATGCAGATAACTTGTGATCACCTGACGATAATACGGACTCTGCTTTTTTTCTTCCCGGATGATGGCATTGACGATCTCTGCAATCTCCGGATACTCGCTTCCATGCAGCAAATGTGCCGATCTGCGTACCAGTTCAATGGCCTCATTTTTTTGTGCGATCCGGTCGCCATACAGTTCCTCCATGACATGGTTGACATCCACATATAAAAATTCCCAGGAATTCCGCACCATTCCATTACTGATCGTTGTATGTGGAATATTCGGAGGAATCAGAGTGACAGAATTTGTCCGGTAGGTATACGTGTGTTCATTTATAATAAGCTCCCCTTCGCCTTTTCTGCAAATTCCAATCTCCATAAGGTTATGGAAATGCAGATAAAAATTGTCATGTCCGTATACCCGGTTCCACTCCTCTCCCAACAAAGCAAGTACCGGTTCTCCCTGTGGAATTTCATAAAAACGCAGTTCCACGGTTTCTTTTTGTTTTCGTCCCATAGGCATATTATACTCCCTGAAAGTTATACCCTGATATTAAAAACGTGCGGCAGCTGCCGCACGTTCTTTTTAGTCGAAATCAAACTTGTCGAATCTCTTATGCATTGCCCCATAACGGAATCGAACCATCTCATTTTTCGCTAAAACGTCTTCCTCCGTACCTCTGTACTGGCAGCGGATACAACTGTAAATCTTTGTATCTTTATTGTAGAACATATCGATGTCGAGGTCTCTCATAAAGCAGGACGGACATCTGTAATTTAATTTGCCTTTTCCAAGCTGAGCCATGTTGCAAATACCTCCTTGTCTGTAATAGTCTTCTTATATCCAAGTTTAAACATTGGTGAGAATGCATATCCTTCCTCAATGTATCCTTCTGCGTCTGTAGAAGAAGCAGTCAGGGAAACTTTGGTGTCGATTGGAGGCACTACAGCGCTGACTGCGGTTGCTCCTGCCAGGACTTCACTGCGGCACTTGTATGCATAGTGAATGGTCTTTTCATCTGCACCTTCGCATTTTAATACGACAGATGTCATATCTTCCGGATACTCTGTGGTTCCGTAGCATGCTACCATGTACTCATCAATGGTAACCTCTGCATCAGGATCACTCATCTCAAGAATATTTCTTTCGATCTTGATCTTAGAAGAACCTTCCTCAAAATATTCCTTTGTCTGTAATTTTACTGTCAGTCCGTTAAACTCGATGGTTACCGGGTCCAGTGTCAGGATTCTGGTATTGCCTTCCTGTGAGAAATGTGCATGTGTCGGGCAGAGGCACAGATCTACTTCCTCACCCTTGTAGCAGAGCTTTGCACTTCTGACTGTTCCTTCTCCTGCGTAATGTGTAAAGTATCCGGCACGGTACTTCTCCTGAATCAGGAATGGATAAGAAGCATCCTGTACATGAGGTGTTCCGATACCAACCGGCCAGTTTAATTTTGCAACATATGGACGAAGGTCAACAATCGCACCACCCTGATCCATATTAACACAGGCTCTCATAAACGGATCGCAGTACCAGAACAGCTGCTTGTCAGATCCGTATAAAATATCTCTCCAAAGGGCACATTCCGGCTCTGTATAACGTTTCTCGTCGGTAATGCCTTTCTTCTTTCTGTAGTGATCTGCGAACTCGGACATGGTCATATCTACCAGCTTGCCCTCTTTCTTCAAATCTCCGTAATACTTACATCCGTCACTGTATGACTTTAACAGCAGATCATATGGAGCCTCCCAGCGGCCCATCTTGTTCATCCAGCCTGGTCCGACGAACATCATGTTGTAAGCATATCCATTGTTGTATTTTTCCAGATCACGATACTGATCGATCAGGTTATACAGATACGGATACTCCCAGGTCTTTGTATCATAAATCATACCGCGAAGCACGTTCTGCGGATGTGTACCGAAGTTTGATCCGTTTCCGTCATAACATGCAATCAGGTCACGGGAAAGGTGTGGGATAGCTACGATTCCACTGTCCTCTGCCTGATTTGCTGCCGGCGCATGTGTATTCTGCTTGGATGGAATCCATGGTGCCCATGGGCCGCCATCGAAAAGTGTATACCAGGAGTTGTTACAGGTATGATATGCTTTCGGGCCTTCCTCCCAGCAGGTAGCTACCGCACACTTCACAGACGGGTAAGCTTCCTTCACATAATTGATCAGTTCTGCGTCCATATAGTAGGAACCGGTTGACTCCGGGTAAAAGCCGAAACGATCATGGAATTTCTCGAACACATCATTAACGATTGCCTTCTTGTCTTCCATGGAAAACATCCAGATACAGAAATCTTTTGTCTTATATTTCTCACGGAACTCTTCGCAAGGCAGTCCCAAAAGGGAAAGTGCGATTTCGTCTCCATAGACTTCATGATCATGTTTTGCGATCTCAACCGCTTCATCGTTAAACAAAGAAGCATATGTCATCTGAATGGTAACTTTCAGGCCATTCTCATGTGCCAGTCTCTGCTGTGTCTTGAAAATATCGAGAGACTCTGTAAGTAAAGCCTTATCTCCGATATCCTCTTCCTTTCCCTGTCCGGTCACGGTTGCAGAATACTCTGGAACCATCTCCGGGCGATGGATGATGTTTACAATAAATTTGTCCATCTCGTTCTCCCTCCGCTAGATGTATTTTATATCTGGACTGCGCTTTTGCGCAATCGGTTGTTCTATGGTTCTAGTATAACAAGAGAGTCCCACAGTGTCAATGTATAATTTTGATATATTTCGCTTTCTTTTTTGCACACTTTTCACAATTCCAAGCATATTCTTTTTTATTTGCGCAATCGGTTGTTTCGTTTAATTTTCAATATTTTTCGTATTTTTTAGTATATTTTTCATGCATATAGAACCCACATTTTGCGCAAATTCATTTATTTTTCATCATCCAAACACAAAAACAGCCATTTGGATATTTCCAAATGGCTGTTTTTGTGTTTGGATTTTAGAGTTTATGATCCTGCGAACAGATTCCGCATGTCCGTATCCTGTCCCTTTGAAATTAGTGATGGAATAAACGGATTCCAGTAAAGCTCATAACCATACCATATTTATTACATGTCTCGATCACATTGTCATCACGTACCGATCCGCCCGGCTCTGCCACATACTTTACGCCGCTTTTGTGTGCGCGCTCAATATTGTCGCCAAATGGGAAGAATGCATCCGATCCCAGTGCCACATCGGTATTTTTATCCAGCCATGCACGCTTCTCTTCTGCGGTAAATACCGCCGGTTTTACCTTAAAAATCTTCTCCCATGCACCATCTGCAAGGACATCCATATAATCCTCACCCATGTACAGATCAATGGCATTGTCACGGTCCGCACGCTTGATACCGTCAACAAACTGCAGTCCTAAAACCTGTGGAGACTGGCGCAGCCACCAGTTATCTGCCTTCGAACCAGCCAGACGGGTACAATGGATACGGGACTGCTGTCCTGCTCCGATACCGATTGCCTGTCCGCCCTTGACATAACATACAGAGTTAGACTGTGTATACTTTAAAGTGATCATGGAAATTGCCAGATCAATCTTTGCCTGCTCCGGCAGTTCTTTGTTTTCTGTCACGATGTTGTCAAAGAAATCATCTCCGATATGAAGTTCATTTCTTCCCTGCTCGAATGTGATACCAAATACATCCTTATGCTCAATCGGAGCCGGCTCGTATGCCGGATCAATCTCGATTACACAGTAATTGCCATTCTTTTTCTGCTTTAAAATTTCCAAAGCTTCCTCAGTATATCCCGGAGCAATCACACCATCGGAAACCTCGCGCTTGATGACCTTTGCTGTTGCTGCATCACAGATGTCTGACAGGGAAATAAAATCTCCGAATGAAGACATACGGTCTGCACCTCTGGCACGGATATAAGCATTTGCAAGCGGTGTAAACTCAATATCCATATCATCGACCCAGTAAATTTTCTTTTCCACGTCAGACAGCGGAAGTCCTACCGCTGCACCAGCCGGGGAAACATGTTTGAAAGAAGTTGCTGCCGGAAGTCCGGTTGCCTTCTTTAATTCCTTTACCAACTGCCATCCATTAAAAGCATCCAGAAAATTGATATATCCGGCTCTTCCGCAGAGCACCTTAATCGGCAGATCTTTGCCATCTGCCATATAGATTCTGGCCGGTTTCTGATTTGGGTTACATCCGTATTTTAATTCATATTCCTGCATGATTTTCTCCTTTTTCAACAATCCGCTCTTATTTATTTTTATTTATTCTTGTTTACAATTCTTGACTCATAGTTTCCGGTCTCAATGTCAATAAAACGTACAAACAGGGAAACTTTATTATCCTCATTTAAATTCTCCCATACCATTTTCGTAAACGTATCGATATCTCCATCAATATCAACCCAGGTTGGTTCACCCTCGAAACTTGGCAGTGGATTTCCGTCTCCCATATAAGTATGGATAAAATGTCCCTCTCCTGCAACCGGGTTGCTGTATGCAAACGTGTAACGGTTGCATGCATCCGGATTTCCGTTGTTGCTCTTTAAGATAGACATCGCATAATTGAACTCACCCTTATCAATGTGCATGATACCGGAAATACGTGGAGTATAATTTGGTGCGTCCGGCTCAAATTCTCTGGTGCGCAGCGCCTGCTCAAATGTCTGCTGCTTATCCATCAGCTCATAAATCGTATCGGTCTGATCTCCGTTTGTCACAATCGTCTTGTTGCCAAGTACTCGAACCGGTGCGTAAATGATCAGGCTCGGATCTTCCAGCTTTGACGGATCAAATGCCTGTGTACGGATACCTTCGCCATCCTCTACAAATACACGATTACGGCTGTTTGCGCTTCTTCCCATAATAAAATAAGCAGTTACCGCCTTCTTTCCATCCTTAGAACGTCCGATCACAATACCACGTCCCGGATATGTTGTTGCGCCTAATTCTTTACTGAGTGCTACCTTCTGCATTTGTTTCTCCTTTCGCAAATACGCCTAAAATAAATAAAAACCGACACATCCGGGAACCCACATTTCAATCAAATACATATTTCATGTATTTCCCTGCAATGTGCGGTGCCCAGACGGTCGGCCCCTGCGGTGCTTCTCTGAAGCATCGCCTTATCTGCGGTACATCTGTGATGTATCGCCCTATCTGCGGTGCAATCTTTGGATCTGTCACCTTTATATCTCTTGTTATACTCCACGTGGTTCTTCCACTTATCCGTCAGTCATATAACTAAATTTATTTAAGCATGGAAAGTTCCTCTTGTCAAGGGATCTTCTGTTATTTCATCGTTACTATTCACTCACATGTTACTGTTCACAGGTTACCCTGCGAACAGTAACCTCACATTCAGCTACATGCCCGTGCATATTCCTGTAATTTTTCTTTTGCAGTCTGCGACAAATGTGTCGGAATCTCTATCTGCACCTGGGCATATTCATCTCCGTGAACTGCCGGATTATTCATGGCTGCTACGCCCTTTCCTTTCAATCGGATTTTTGCCCCAGACTGTGTACCGGGTTTAATCTTACAGACAACATCTCCATACAACGTATGGATCTTTATCTCTCCTCCGAGCACAGCTGTTGTATACGGAATTTTCACCGTCGTATAAACATCCTGGCCTTTTCGCTCGTAACCAGATTTTTCTCCGACTTTGACTTTGATCAGCAGATCTCCGTCCTTTCCATTGTACCCTTTCTGTCCTTTCCCTTTCAGACGCACAGACTGCCCGTTTGCAATGCCTGCCGGAATATGCACTTCAAAGTTCTGGCTCTTTCCGTCACCAGAAGTAAGCGTAAACCTTTTATCACAGCCAAATACCGCTTCTTCAAAGCTGATCGGTACTTCCGTCTCGATATTTTGCCCTCTTTCCTCATGTACTCCGCCAAAACCACTGCCAAATTCTCCGGTACTTCCAAATCCGCTTCTTCCGCCAAAACCTCCGGTTCCGTGGAATCCACCTTTTTTTCCAAACAATTTGTCAAGAATATCATCCATATCGGAAGAACCATCAAAATGGAACTCCTGATATCCGTTGCCCG
>JABLTM010052583.1_pt1 | contig 11440 bp, 5 predicted proteins | sample 7160121 | NCBI WGS metagenome assembly JABLTM01 (sample SAMN14651224, study PRJNA627086) | human gut metagenome | isolation source: feces | host: Homo sapiens | reverse complement strand
TGATGACAGAGTACGCACACAGCAAGACCGGGAGCCTGTTGAGAGGAGCGAGCTTTTCGTGCATGCCCTGGTGTTCAGGAAGATTGCTTTGAATATTGCCCGTTCCTGCGGAAAGACGGAGAGGGAAATCAGCGGAACGGAGCTGATTCCGGAGTGCCTGATCAGGCTTTTTGATTTTCCTGTAACCGCCTATTTTGCTTTTGCTTTTGATGAGCGGCTGGTTTCCAGATGCCTGCGCGTCATCCGGCAGGCACAGCCGGAAAGGCCCTTTCTTCTCTTGGTGATGGGGAAGCGTTGGCGGACTGTCGCCATGGAGGCTGCAATTGTTGAGAAGTACAAAGGCATCGTTGTTTCCATTCCCGACGTTATGGTGACAACGAAAGATGGATTTGCCTGGGCATACGGCTATTCCTGGGAGTGGCTCAGGCAGGGCATGCCTGTGCATGCGCGCACGGGGGAAAGCCTTCCAACCGGCACCATGTGGGAGGATCTGTGGATTTCCGTGACCGATGAGCGGGAAATAGTCTTTTCCTATTCACGGGGCGGTGGAGAAGTGAAGGATTTCATGAGGTTTTCCTATCGGGAGGAAAAACGTTTTTTCAGCAGGCAACGGGCGGCGGCGGGCCAGGATTCCACGAAGCCGGCTTATAAGATGCTGTTTTTGTACGTAATGAATCCGGATAAAGCCTGTTTGGACAAGGAACTTCTAAAAAGGGCCGGGATAGGGAATGAGGCGGAAGCCAGGTCGGATTTGAGAAAAGTTCTTGTGGAAAGACTACCCCAGCTGGCGGAAAGAGACCCGTTTGCCAAGAAAAGGGAGAAGTCAAGGCAGGGCATGTACCGCCGGTTCCAGGTAGTGCCCTGTAAATCTTATATCCGTCCTTTGGAACTGATGCTTTCGCTTGAAAGGAAGCCGGAAAGGCACAGGTAGGAGGGCAGGCGGTTATAGACCCTCCCCATGAGCGGCTAGCTGGATGAGCTTATTCGTCCAGCTAGCCGTTTTCTTTTGGTAAATATATGAATTTCAAATAATAATGATGATATGAAAGTGGGGCGTTTTTCGCTAGCTGGATAAGTCCGCACAGGGTTGGTGAATATGCACGAAAAGCAATCACCACCCTTGTTGGAAACCGTGGAAAACCACGCCTTATATCTCGCTCAGCGCCTCCGTTCAAAAGCAAAATCCATCGGATTTCAGATACCTGAGGAAGAGTATCTGGATGTCCTTCAACGGTTCAGAATCCGATGCTGGGAAATTTGCCGCCGTTATCGGAAAAGCGGCGCCGCCGGCATGAAAACATACCTGGGCAATGCGACCGTTTTTGAGCCGGAACGCTATTTGCGCGAGAGGAACCGGAAGAAGAGGCTGCTGCTGCGGGAAGCCCGTCCTCTTGAATATGAGAATGGCCGGGAAATTGATGCTGATGAGCATTCGGAATTCCTTTCCGGGCTGATGTTCCGGGAAGAATTCACGCGGGAAATGGAATCTCTGGAGCCGCAGGAAAGGGCGCTGGTTGAGGCATTGATTGACGCTGAAGGGAATTTGTCACGGGCTGCCAGAAGCATTCGTCTGGAAGAAAGCAGAGCGCGCCGAATCAGGAAGCGCCTCCGGGAGGAAAAATTCACTTTTTTAAGAAATGGGCGGCGAATTTCCGGAAACGCGGCAAGCAATCATAGTGAAGGCAGATAAATGTTCTTTCTTTTCTGGCGCATGCCCTGTCCGGGACAGCTCCGTGAAGAGCCGTTTATCCACTTTATCAAGAACCATAAGCATTTGAAAAACAAAATGATGAATACAACAAAAACATGCGGGAATTCCAGTTCCCGGCCTCAGCGTTCGGAAAATTCCCTTTCCTGTCCCGTGGCGGATGCCGCAGCAGGCCCCTCTCATGAACCCCTGCTTCCCGTAGGCACGGTTACCGGAGATATCAGGAACAACGACATTGTCCTTCCCCGCCTGAACATTGTTCAAAGCGTAGGCGCCCTTTCCGGGATATTTCCCCCTGGCAGTATCATCCTCAACAGGGAGATTGTTCTTTCCGACGGAAGCGTTCCTCTGGAGCTTTCCGTGCTTTCCGCACGCAAGCAGTTTATTGAAAAACTCCCCTTTGATTCCGTGGAGAAGCCGGCCGTCTTCAATTCTCTGGAAGAAGTAAGAGCCGCCGGCGGCACGGTCGGCAGAGAGCCGGGAAACCGGCCTTCTTTCGTTCCCGTTCTGCATGTGCAGGCGCTTTTCAAGGCTCCGGAGGGCGTGGATTATCCCTTTCCCCTGGAGTACGAAGGAGAGGCTTTCGGGCTGGCTGCCTGGTCCCTGCGCGGCATGGCTTATTACCTTGCGGGGCGCGACATCCTCACGGCTTCCAGATTTGCCCTGAGGAATGAAGTATTCGCCGGCAAGTGGAAGCTTACGACCAGGCTCAGGAGGCTGGAACATAATGGCATTTTCATTCCCGCGCTGCGCAGTGCGGGCCGCAGTACACCGGAGTTTTCCTCCTTCATCAGGAGCATTGGTTAAATTTCTTACCCTCCGCAACGAAGAGCAGCGTTCATGAGCAGTCCAATCAAGAGATTATTCGTCAACGGGTTCCCGAGCCTCTACGGAGGAGCGGGAACGGAACTTCACCACCAGATCATTGTCTGGCGCAAAATGGGCGTGGAAGTCCATCTCATTCCGTCCTGGGATTACCACGGGGAGCCTCTTTACAACGAGATGGTTTCCCTGGGCGTTATCATGCACGCCCCCGCGGACTGGTCGGCTGTCCAACCCGGCGACCCCGTGCTCGGTTTCTGCAATGCCGGCTTCCTCAACGCCTTGCCGGAAATACGCAGGCATACGAAACGCACAGTTTTCATCAACTGCATGACGTGGCTTTTCCCCAGGGAAAAGGAGGCCATGCAAAAGGGGGAAATCGCCATGTTCCTCTATCAGAATGAAGCCGTCCGCCAGGAAGCCATGCCCGTGCTGCGCAAGCTCAACGGCGACCCGCAAGTGCAGTTCCTGACCTTCAGGCCCTATTTCCATGCGGAATCCTTTCCCTTTATCCGGGAACGCGATGAGGATTTCTTCGGCTGCGGGCGCATCTCCCGCCAGGATGCCGACAAATTCGCGGCCAACACCCTGCATATCTACGGCGCATTTGAATCCCCCGTGGAGAAGCGCGGCCTTTTCCTCGGTTTTGACAAGAGGAGCGAAGCCAAGATAGGCCGGCCCTTCGACTGGATTCGGATTGCCCGCAATCAAAGGGAAGTTTCCCAGCAGGATTTTTATAGGCACAGCCGGATCATCCTCCAGCCGACGGATACGACGGAGAACTGGCCCCGCATCGGCTTTGAGGCGATGGCCAGCGGCAGCGTGCTCATTGTGGACAACCGGGGCGGGTGGCGGCAGATGGTGGAGCACGGCAAAACAGGATGGCTGTGCAGCAACGAAAGGGATTTCATCTACTACGCTTCCAAAATGGCCTGTGAACCGAATCTTCGCGACGACATGGCGGAGGCGGCCCGGGCGCGCGGCCTGGAGCTGGGCGGGCTGGATGTTTCCCTGGAGAGCTGGAAGGAAGTGCTGGAGGCGATGGCAAGACTCCCGGAATGAACATGGAACGGAAAACCGGCCTTATGAATAAAAAATATGTTTCCCCGTGTTTCCTGCCCGGCATGCGGCTGGGCAACATCATGTTCACGCTGGCGGCCGCCTGTGCCCACGCCCGTACCGTAGGGGTGGAGTGTCGGGTGCCCTGGGCTTACAATGACGCTTCCCTGATGCTGCGCTCCCGGCTCGGCGGCTGGGTGCTCCCTTCTACGCCGTGCGGCACCAATGAACCTCCATCCTGGCAGGAACCTTCCTTTGCCTATTGTCCGGTTCCCTCCCGCATCCGGACGGGCGGGCTTCGCGGCTACTTCCAGAGCGCGCGGTATTTTGAAGGGCAGGAAGAGTTCATCCGGGCGCTTTTCGCGCCTCTCACTGCGGAGAAGGAGCCCGGCGCCGTTGGCATTCACATCCGGCTTGGGGACTACAGGCGCCTCCGTGACAAGCACCGCATTCTGGACCCTGGTTTCCTGCGGAGGGCCGCAGGGCATTTATCATCCGGGAAGAACCGTCTGGTGCTGTTCAGCGATGAGCCGGACGAGGCGGCGGAGATGCTTGCGCGCGTGCCGGCATTCGGACGCTTTGCGCTGGAAATCGACCGCGGCGCTCCGTGCGAATCCCTCCGCCGCATGACGGCGATGGAGGAACTCGTCATGTCGTGTTCTTCCTTTTCCTGGTGGGGCGCGTGGCTGGGAAATACCCGGAAGGTCATCGTTCCGCGCGACTGGTTTGTCGGCGGTGTGGAAGACTACCGGGATATTTACCTGCCCCATTGGGTAACACTGTAATTCCGCCACGAACCCATACCCGTAAAACAATGAATACGAGAACCGTTACAAGCCTCTGGGTGGGCGGGGAACTTCCCCTGATGTCCGTTCTGTGCATCAAATCGTTCCTGGACCATGGCCATGCTTTCCAGCTTTTCACCTACCGGAATTACGACAATATTCCCGCAGGAACGCTTGTGCGCGATGCGCGGGATATTCTCCCGGAGGAGGCGATTTTCCATGATTCCCACAATAGCCTGGCGCCGTTTTCCGATTGGTTCCGCATGAAATTCCTTTCACAGGAAGGCGGCTTCTGGGTGGATATGGACGTCATCTGCCTGGGTGATGAACTTCCTGCCTCTCCTCTCTGGTTCTGCAGGGAGTGGGCGGAGGTGGTGGCCGTAGGCGCCATGGCCTTTCCTCCCGGTCATTCCGTTCCCGCAACCCTGTGCCGCCTTGCTGAGGATCCGGCGCTCCGCGTCCCCTGGGACTCTCCGGAAGAAGTCCGGGCCAAGGAGGAACTGCTACGCCGTGTGCCGGATGTCGCCGATCGCCGGCGCCAGGTGCCATGGGGATTTTGCGGCCCCACCGGGATGACGCGCGCGTTGCGCCACTGCGGCCTGTTTGACCGGGCCGCTCCGTCTTCCCACATGTATCCGGTCCCCTGGACGAGATGGCGCGACTGCTACAACGGCAACATACGCCTTGCCGGGCCGGAATTGTCCAATGCCTGGTGCGTCCACCTCTGGGGAGAGATGGCCAGGCGGGAGCCGGACGCCTGGGAAAATATGAGCCGCAACAGCATGGCAGGCGAGCTGCTGGACAGGCATCTGCCGGGCCACGCCTGGAAGCCTGCCCCCGGGCCGCGTAAAAAAGTGAATATCCTGGTGGGCATCTGCAGCTGCACAGGCGCGGCGAACCGCCGCAAGGCGTGCCGGGAGACCTGGCTTTCCCATCCTCAGGAGGGTGTGGAATGCAGATTTTTCCTGGGGCGGCGCACTCCTTTGCCCAATGAGCCCGATGTAGTGGCCCTTTGGGTGGAGGACGATTACAGGCACCTGCCCGCCAAGGGGCTCGCCTTTTATCAATATGCCCTGGAACATTATGACTTTGACTGGCTTTTCAAGTGCGACGACGATACCTGGCTGGCGCTTGACCGCCTGGAAAGCCTCTGCGACGGCCGCTATGACCTTGTGGGCGACATGTCCCTGGCGGACAGGGGGTTCCCCAGCGGCGGAGCGGGCTACCTGATGAGCCGGGCGCTTGTGGAGGGCATTGTGGCGCACGGCGGCCGGGTTCCCGCCGTCGGGGCGGAGGACGTCATCTTCGGCCGGCTGGCGCGGGAACTGGGCGCGCGCGTCCATGCCACGCCGCGCCTCTTCCTCAGCCATGCTCCGGCGCCCCACCGCCTGAATGACCAGGTGAGCGCCCATTGGTGCTCTCCGGGCAGGATGCACGGCATTGAGGCCCTTTTCCATGATGAGCCGGTGGCCGTTTATGACGCCGTGCATCCCCATTGGAGGGACGAACTCCTGTTTTTTGCCCGGGGCCGTTTCATGCGCGGCGCCGGCGGCTGCACCGGGCGCTACGTCCTGCAGGAAGGGCTTCTCACGCTGTTCTGGGATGACTGGGCGCCGGAAGCTCTGGAAAAAAACGGCGGCGGATTTTCCCGCGGTCCGTTCTCCGTGACCCCTGCCGCCGGCAGCCGGCAGCTTCCTTTTCCGGAGTCCGTGTCCTGACGGGCATGGCCTCCATTCCCTGTTCTTCCCATCCGTCCGCCGTGGTGCGGCACGGGGAAGGAAGATGAACCAATCCAATCGGCGCCTTTCGCGCCGCAATAAAACAACAATCATCACACAATGTTTACCAACGATCAACAAAATGACGCCCCCTCTTTGAACAGAGGTTCCGCAAACATGATTAACTCCAACCCCGCCGCCGGGCTTCCCGATGCGGCCAGCCAGCCCGGCGCGCCGAGCGCCGCAGCGCCCCGCAATGCCATGTCCACACCCATTCAGCCATACGGCGCGGATTCCGTTATTTATGAGAAATCCGACAACTTCGTTCAGACGTCTGCCGGAGCCGATGTCTTCATGTCTCCAGTCAACGACACCTTTGCCGTCCCGGAAGGCGGGGCCACGGCTGTGGCCAGCCTGACGGTGGATGACTGGGGCAAGCTGACCATTTCCGGCCCGGGCGGCACGTTTGAGCTGGACCTGACCTCCGCCGCCGATGAACCCGGAGAACTGGGAGGCCACCAGGAATGGTCCAAATCAGGCTCCTTTGAGTTATCCGAAGGCACGTACACTCTCTCCATCACGCACCAGAACATTGACATGCCGCACAACGAATACAACCAGTCCGTGTGCAGGTACTCCGTGACGGTGACCGCGCATGGGGACTCCAGCAGCAGTTCAAGCAGTTCGGACACCCCTCCTTCCTCCCTGTCGAGCAGCTCCTCTTCGGACGTGCCGCCGGAGGAAAAGGAAATCTGCTGCCGTTGCGGTACGTGCACGGACGCGGAAGGCAATGAATACACCATTGCGGCGGAAAAACTGCCGGGTGACCCCGGCGTGGAAATCTGCATGTCCCAGGCCGAATTCCTGGCCAGGGGAGGGGCTTCGGCGCCGTCTCCCGCGGCCTTCAGCCTCCGTTCCGCAGAAAACGCCCGTGAAACGGCGGAAGCCTGCGGCGGCCTGAAATACGTGAGCCCGTGGGCCTGGCGCGCCCATCTGGACGAAACGTCCGGCCTCATCACCATGGTGCCGCCGGCGGGCGCCGCGCTTTACTTCAACGTGCAGGCCGGTTCAGATACGGCCCTCCCCGCGGGCATCTCCCGCAAGCGCGACTTCAGGGTGCAGCTGCTGGATGAAACTCTGGCTCCTGCCGCTTCCGGCGCCCCCGCCTACCTTTCCCTGGTGGACGCGGACGGGCAGAAAATCCGCTTCTCCGCGGAAACCGGCGCTGTGGTTGGCATGACCTCCGCCTCCGGCAGGGTTCTTCTGGCGGAAGACTACTTCCGGAATGTGAACAATACGTATGACCATGAGGGCAGCCTGGTAAGCAGTTACAGCGCCGCGGAGGGGCTGATGCGCACCCGGACCGGAGCGGACGGAGAATTCGTCATGGAATGGTACGCCCCCGCCGCCGTCACGGTCCTGGCCGACGGAACATACGAGGTAACGGGGGAACCTTATAAAACCTCCTCCTTCCTGTCCTCGGAAGAAAACGGCGTGCGGACCACCGTCATCACGCGCCAGCAGCGCGGACTGCCGGCCCACACCATCACCCGTACGGAAGAACCCGGCAGAGTCAGCATCGCCAAAGGCCAGGGGGACGACACCATCATCCGTACCATTGAAACCAACCGCCTCTACGGAGGCCTCTCGGAACGCATTGAGACCGTCAGGGGCATCAACGATGCCGAGCCTGTTTCCTGCAGCCGCAGCGTCAGGCAATACACGGACGGCGGCTGGCTGCTGGTAAGCGAAACGGAAGCCTTCAACACGCCGCTGGCGCGGACGACCTCCTACGAATACAACAGCCAGTACCGCGTCTCCCGGATCAACCGCCCGGACGGAGGCTACACGCGCTATGAATACGACGGCGAAGGACGGGTCACGCTTGAGGCGGCGCCCTGGGCCGGCGGCGGAGAACAGGTAACCCGGACCGAATACGCCGGCCTGCGCTTCTACGACAACCGTCCGGCTCGTGTCGCCGAATCCCGGGTGCTGTCCGACGGCACGGAAATCGAACTGACGGTTGCCGCGTATGCCTATGAGCAGTCTCCCCTCATGGAACGGGTTGTCAAAACCGTGACTGCCGCCGGTTCCAGCCAGGAACAGACAAGCGTGGAAGAAACGTATGGAGAAGCCGCCGCCTATCCCTATGCCGCCGGGCAAATGAAATTCACCCGGGACATTGCCGGAGTGGAAACCTCCTATGATTATGAGGCGGCCGCGGAACACGGCGCCGCGCATAAAAAGACGGCCATCACCAAAGCCGGCGGCGGACTGGTGGCCGGACAGAGCCGCAAGACGGAATCGTTCATTGCCGCCAATGGCACGGTGCTTTTTGAGCAGGAAAGCATCTGGGATGGTGAAAACTGGCTGCTGCTCTCAAGCGGCGCCCATGAATACGATGAAGAAGGCCGCCGCACGAAAACCACGCGGGGCAACGGCCGCGTCAGCGCCACGTCCTGGATGTGCTGCGGCAAGCTCTCGGAAACGGACGAAGATGGGGTCCTGACGTCGTACGGTTACAACAGCGCCCACCAGCTGGTGGAAACCATCCGTTCGGAAATCAGCGACGGAGACACGGTCGTTACCCCGGAAACCATCACCACCTACACCCGGGACGCCGCCGGGCGCGCCCTGCAGACGCGCCGGGACAGGGGAGCCATGACCACGACGGAAAGCGTGGAATACGACAGGCTCGGCCGTATCGTCAGGCAAACCGATGTGCTGGGCCGCGTGACGGCGACAGCCTACAGCGAAGACGGCCTTACGGAAACCGTCACGACGCCCTCCGGCGCTACCCTCGTCACGGAACGTCACTCCGACGGCTCCGTACTCCATGAATACGGCACGGGACAGCGCGAACGCTGCCATGTGTATGACATCGACAATAACTGTTTGAGGGAAACCGTTACCCTGGCCGGCCAGAGCATCATCCTTTCCAGGACCCTGGTCAACGGCTTCGGACAAAGCGTCGTGCAAGTGACGCCCACGACTGCCGGGTTCCTGTATGACCGTTCCGAATACGATGAACAGGGGCGTCTCATCCGCTCATGGAGGGATGCGGGAGCGCAGGAGGGGGCCGTCGCCATGGCGCCTGCGCTCTATGAATACGATGCCTTTGGCAACATGACCAGGGAAACGCTCGCCCTGGCGGAGCAGCCCGCTCCGGACAACAGCCCCATCCGGGAATATGCCTTCAGCGTGGAAAACGCGGAGGACGGCGTCTATATGGTGACGGCGCAAACCCGGTACAATGCTGAGGGGCAGCCGCTTGTCTCCGTACGGAAGCAGCTCCTGTCCGAACTCTCCGGAGTTCTGGAAACAAAAACGGTCATCGTTAACGAACGCGGCTTGACTTCGGCGGAATGGACGGAGTATGATGAAAATACTAAAAAAATCCAAAAGATCGTTATCCCCTCTTCCAGCGTCACGGCTCAAACGGTGGCGGCGGACGGCTTCATGCTCTCGCAGAAAAACCACGCGGGCATCACGGAGACGGCCGCCCGCGCCTATACGGCCGCGGGCATGACCCTGACCCGCACGGATGGCCGCGGCAACACAACGACGACCCGGACTGACCTGGCTGGTCGGGCCGTCAGCGTGACGGACGCCGCCGGGAATGAAACCGTGACGCAGTACGACTCCTGCCACGACCTGGCTGCCGTAGTGACGGACGCGCTGGGCAATACGAAATGCGCCAGATACGACGCCAGAGGCCGGAAAACGGCCGAATGGGGGACGGGGACGCAGCCCCTGCTCATGGGCTATGACGAGGCCGACCGCCTGGTGAGCCTGACCACCTTCCGCGCGGCGCAGGAAGGCGACATCGCGGAGGACCCCTCCGAGCGCGCGGACGGCGACACCACCACCTGGAGCTATGACGAAGCCACGGGGCTGGAAACGCGCAAAACGTATGCCGACGGAACGCATGTGGACAAAACCTGGGACGCCTTCAACAGGCTTGCCACGGAAACAAACGCCCGCGGCATCGTGAAGACCCGCACTTACGAACAGGCCCGCGGGCTGCTGACGGGAATCAGCTACTCAGACGCCACGCCCGGCCAGAGCTTCGCCTACGACCATTTGGGGAATCTGACGCAAATCACTGATGCCGCCGGAACGCGAACCTTCGCCTACAATCCCTACGGAGAACTGGAAACCGATAACCTGCGAGTGGGCAACCACACCCACCTCATCACCGAGAAAAAAGACGCCTTCGGGCGCAGCACAGGCTACATCTACGCGCGGAGCGGCGCGGCGCAGCACACCGTAAGCATCGGCTACGGGGAAGACGGCCGCATCGCCACGGCCGGGTTCCTGCAGGGCAGCGCGCCCCAGACTTTCACCTGGCAATACATGGAAGGAAGCGGCCTGCCCTCCGTGATGGCCATGCCCAACGGCATGACGCTGGAATGGGGCTATGAGGAAAAGCGGGATCTGGTCGCTACCATGATCTACAAACGCGGCGCCACAAGAGTTGTGGAAAGGGAATACGCTTACGACAGCCTGGCAAGGCCCGTCACGCGGCGCACGGCCCGCCAGGGGAATACCGTCAACGACAGCTTTGCCTGCAACAGCCGGAGCGAACTGGCCTCTGCCACCGTCAGCGGCAGGACATACGGCTACAGTTACGACAACATAGGCAACCGGAAAACCGCGCGGGAAGACGCGGAAGAAGCGACCGCCTACACAACCGGCCCGCTCAACCAATACACCGCCATCGAGCGCGGAGAAGAAGCCGCCTTTGAGCCGGTTCACGACGCGGACGGCAATCAGACATTGATCAGGACATCCACCGGCATCTGGCAAGTCGCCTACAACGCGGAAAACCGCCCGGTGCGCTTCGTCAATGAAAGCGCCAAAACCGTGGTGGAATGCACCTACGACTACATGGGCAGGCGGCACACCCGTAAAGTGAGCGTCAACGGGACGGTGAGCAGCTACCTGCGCTACATGTACCGTGGCTACCTGCAAATAGCCGCCATAGATGCCGTCAGCGGAGTCTTCCGATGGTTCCTGTTCTGGGACCCGACGCAGCCTGAGGCTGCGCGCCCGCTGGCCATCCGCAAAGACGGCACCTGGTACGCCTACGGGTGGGATCTGACCAAGAACGTCACGGAAATCTTCGGGAAAGCCGGTTACCTGCGGACGGTCTACACCTACACGCCTTACGGAGAAGCCACCGCCGAAGGGGACGTCACCCAGCCCATCCAGTGGAGCAGCGAATACAACGATGAAGAACTGGGGCTGGTCTACTACAACTACCGGCATTTCAATCCGCACGACGGAAGGTGGATCAGCCGCGATCCCATCATGGAACAGGGCGGTTGGAATTTGTTCGCGTTCGT
>JABLTM010099450.1_pt1 | contig 11455 bp, 9 predicted proteins | sample 7160121 | NCBI WGS metagenome assembly JABLTM01 (sample SAMN14651224, study PRJNA627086) | human gut metagenome | isolation source: feces | host: Homo sapiens | reverse complement strand
TGGGAGAATATTTAGTAAATAAAGATGGATATTCAAATATAAAAATTATATATGAATATATACAAAATAAAGGCGAACAGCAATTATCACCACAAGAAATATTAATAAATGAATATGCTGATAAAGCCATATCTCAAGTATTTACAGGAAATATGACTAAAACGATAAATTATTATAATGAAAAGCACAATATTACAAAAGGAGTAATATTTTCAATCTTTAATATATATACAAAAGGCCAAGCGCAAGTGCAAAATATATTCAATTCAATAGCAAATTACAAAGATAAAGAAGCTATGGCAAGTATTATTTTGATAATTGCATCAATTGGAGGAATGTTAATAAGAGTATTTATATCATATCCTTTAAAAGTAGGAGAAAAAAGAATATATCTAGAAAGCATAAATTATAGAAAAACAAGAATCAAAAGGCTAAAATATGCATTCAAAAAAGAAAGGTATTTACCAACAGTAAAAACAATATTTTTAACAGAAATATATAAGATGTTATGGAATTTAACCATAGTAGGAGGAATAATCAAAAATTACTCTTATAAAATGGTACAATACATAGTGGCAGAAAATCCAAGTATTAAGGCTAAAGATGCAATAAAAATGTCAAGAGAAATGATGAATGGAAGCAAATGGCAAGCATTTAAATTAGACATGTCATTTTTTGGATGGAATATATTGCAATATGCAACTTTAGGGCTTGCAGGTTTATATGTTACACCATATTATGCAACAACAATTGCAGAATTATATGAAGTTTTAAGAGAAGAATATATAAAAGAAAAAAAGTATAATTTTGAAGCTTTAAATGATGAAAAATTATTTGAGGAAAACGAATTAGAAAAATATCCGGATTCAGATGAAATATTAAGAAAGAAAATAAAAATAGACTATAACAAAAAATATGAGCCAACATCAATAATATTATTTTTCTTTATATTCTCATTTGTAGGCTGGTTATGGGAAGTAGGACTATATCTATTTAGAGATGGAATCTTAGTAAATAGAGGAACGATGTATGGACCATGGTTACCAATATATGGTGTAGGATGCACATTAATAGTATTATTAACAAAATTTAAATCATTTAGAAAAATGTTAAAAAATCCATTATTAACATTTGGAGTAATTATGTTATTATGTACAATAATAGAATATATAACATCATGGTATATAGAAAAAGTTTCAGGTATAATGTATTGGGATTATACAGGAGTGTTTATGAACATAAAAGGTCGAGTATGCCTTGAATGTAGTATGTTCTTTGGAATTGGAGGATGCCTATGTGTATATTTTGTAGCACCATTTTTAGAGAGAAGATTACAAAGATTTACAACAAAATTCAAAGTCACTGTTTGCACATTGCTTGCATTGTTGTTTTGCTCAGATAGTATATACTCACAATTTTACCCACATACAGGAGAGGGAATTACTTCACAAGTTCCAAATAGAGTTGAAGAAAATAAAAATGGAAATAATGTAATAGAATAAAACAGATTATAGGCTTTTTATGATGATATAAAATCACATAGAAAGTTTTTATTTTTTTATTGTACATTACAAAATTCACTTGAATTCGTCAATTGATAAAAAATATAATTACAACGATGTGACATTTGGGACCGGTTCTCTACGGTACCATAAAAGGTACCGCTAGGAACCATTCATGTGGTACCGTAGAGAACCGGTCCCAACGGTACCAATTTTAAAATACATAAAAGATAGGAAATGTTAATATGAAGAAAGTAGGAGAATGTTGTAATTTAGCACAACTAAAAGTAGGACAAAGAGGAAAAATATTAAAATTAGAAGAGGAAAATAAAGAAATAAAAAGGCATATGTTAGATATGGGGATGACTGTGGGAGTAGAAGTTAAGGTGAAAAGAATTGCACCATTAGGAGACCCAATAGATATTAGTTTAAGGGATTATGAACTTTGCATATGCAAAAAAGATTTGTCTAAAATTATAATAGAAGTTTTATAAAAATGAACCGATTGGAACCATTCTTAATGTACCGCAGAGAACCGGTCCCAAAAGTACCACATAGGAGGAAAAAATATGAAAGTTGCTTTAGTTGGAAATCAAAATAGTGGTAAGACCACACTGTTTAATTTATTAACTGGAATAAATGCTAAAATTGGCAATTGGCCAGGAGTTACTATTGAAAAGAAAACTGGAATTATAAAAGAGTCGAAAAAAAATTGCGAAATTACGGATTTGCCTGGAATTTACTCGTTAAGTCCATATAGTGTAGAAGAGGAGATTTCTAGAAAATTTATTTTTGATGAGAGTCCAGATGTTATTATTAATATTGTTGATGCTAACGTTCTTGAAAGAAGTTTGTATTTAACTACGCAGCTATTGGAACTTGATTGCAGAGTGATTGTAGCATTAAATATGGTTGATTTGTTAGAGAAGAAAGGTTTCTCAATAGATGAAAATAAGCTAGAAGAGTTATTAGGAACTAGAATTATTAAAATTTCTGCTTTAAAAGGAGACGGAGTTGATGATTTAATAAAAGAAATATATAAACAGCAGGATTTTAATGTAAGTAATAATGAATTATATATTTATGATGCTAGGATAGAACAGGCTATATCAGAAATTCAGATTAATTTATTAGTTAATAATAGTGATAATTATAAACATAGAAGATTTACTTCAATTAAAATATTAGAAAATGATCCTAGATTTAATAATAAAACAGATATTGGAATTGAAGAACCGTATTTTAAGAAAATAAATGAGATTATCGAAAATGTATCCACATATTATGATACTGATCTGGAAGAGGTAATTGCTACAGAAAGGTATAAATTTATTGAACAAGTTAAACCAAAAGTTGTATACAAACACTATATGAAACAATGTACAACTATAAAAACAGTTGGTATGAAGACAAGCATATCTGATAAATTAGATAAAATCTTTTTAAATAAATGGCTAGCAATTCCAATATTTGTAGTTATAATGTTTTTGGTATATTATTTATCAGTTGGGGTGATTGGAAAATTTACAGTAGATTTTATAGGAGAAATAGTAGAAAAATTCAAAGAAATTATTCAAATGACATTAGAAAAAATAGGAGTAAAGGATTGGCTTATTAGTTTGATAACAGATGGTATAATCTCAGGTGTTGGTTCAGTTATAGGCTTTGTTCCTCAATTGATGATATTATTTACATGTATATCGATATTAGAAACAACTGGTTATATGTCAAGAATTGCATTATTATTGGACAAGATATTTAGAAAGATAGGGTTAAGTGGAAAAAGTTTGATACCATTTATTGTAGGAGCTGGTTGTAGTGTACCAGCGATTATGGGAACAAGAATAATAGAGAATCAAGATGAAAGAAAAATGACAGCAATACTTACACCATTTATACCATGTAGTGCCAAATTACCAGTAATAGCACTGTTTTCTAGTTATTTTTTTAAGCAAAATTCGGGACTAGTTTCAGTGTCATTATATTTTCTATCTATAATAATAATAGTAGCAAGTGCAATAGTAATGAAAAAATTTATATATAAAAACACTAGTAGTACATACATTTCAGAACTTCCAGAATACAAGATTCCCAATGCTAAATATGTAACAAGAGATGTGTGCGATAAAACAATTGCATTTTTTAAAAGAGCGGGAAGTGTGATACTTATTTGTTCAATTGTGATATGGTTTTTATTAGCATTTTCAGTAAAATTAGAATATGGAGTGGATATTGAAAACAGTATATTAGCAACGCTTGGAAAAACTATATCATGGATTTTTTATCCAATACTTGGAATAAATAGTTGGGGAGCAACAGTTTCGGCAATACAAGGATTGGTTGCTAAAGAACAAGTAATATCTTCAATGTCAGTAATTGCAGGGCTGTCACAAAATGGAGAAACAGGAACTCAAATTTTAAATTCACCTATATTTAACTTTTTTACCCCTTCATCAGCATATGCATTTATGGTGTTTAACTTATTTAGCGCACCATGTTTTGGAGCGATTGGAGCTATGCGAAAAGAATTAAGAAGTTCTGCCAAAACAATCAAAGTTGTCATATTTCAAATTACATTAGCATGGTGTTTGGCAACTATTATAAATCAATTTGGAATTAATTTAATAATAATATTAGGATTAACAATAATTGTATTGACTGCAATAAAAGTAAAGAAAAAATATCCACATAATTATAAAAAAGAATGCCGAGAATGTCCATATTGCAAAGACTGTCAAAATATGTTATAATACAAAAGAATGGGAAAATGTTCCAATTTATAGTTCCATAAAAATAAAAAAGTATTGGAGGAATAAAAATGACAAACAAAGAATTAGAAAGAGAAGCTCAGAAGACAAACAACATAATTAAAGAAATAAACCGGCTTTTAAAGCAACAAGATGAAATTGTTAGTCAGATAAAGTATAACTTAAGCATTTTAAATGTAAGGTTAGAAAATGATGAGAAACCAGAAGAAATAGATTACGAAAAATTAAAGGAGACAATTCAGAATCCTAAAACAGATGCAGATACATTAGAAGAAATATATCAAACTATAAGGGTATCTCGGGAATTATCTCAAGCCAAAATTAGTAGAATGACTAATTTAATCTTAAGAAGTCCAAATGTATCAGAAAGACTCTTGAGAGAGCAGAGTATAAAAGGTTCTAGGACATTTAAAACTTCAGTAGCATCAAACCCTAAAACACCGCAAGATGTTTTAGAATATTTATTTTTCAATAGTAAATCTAGTTGCATAAATAGTGCTATGGCTTACAATCCAGCTATTCCTAAAAAAGTAATGATAGAAATGGCAAAAATAAAAGAAAAAGGCTATGATTTTGAATTGCTACATAATAATTCCCTTGTAGAAGAGGCTTTGTATATAATGACAAAAAAAGTATTTGAAAGAAGGGAAAAATATAATTCTGAACATGAATGTGATGTAGAATTAATAAATATAACATTACACCCTAATGTTTCGAAAAGAATTATTGATTTGATTGAACAGTCAAACTGTGAAAATGTCAAATTAGCAATTGAAAATAAAGAACTAGTATTAGTAGATTGCTGTTTTGGAGCTATGAGAAGTTGCTACTTTAAAGATAAAAATGGCAAAAAAATAAAAACAGTCGGCGAAACTTTAAAATTCACAGAAAAAGAGCTTTACAGAAAATGCATGTATTATGAAAAAGAATACTGCAAAATGTATATTGAATGGGTGAAAAATACTCTTGGATTATCCTTCCAAGAAGAATAAATGGAATTAATAAAAGGGAGCAGATTAGCTCCCTTTTAAACCAAAAATAGGAGTGTAAAATGGAAAAACAAATACCACAATTTTTAAATGATATATTAATAAAACAATATGGAGAAGAAATAACAAATAGAATAATAGGCGGATATGAAAAACAAAGATATGTAACTTTACGTGCAAATAGAAATAAAATAAAAATAGAGAATGTAAAAGAAAAATTGACTGAAAATAAAATTGAATTTAAAGAAGTAGAATGGTATAAAGATGCATTGATAATAGAAAATGTAAGAGAAGATGAAATAAGAAAATTACCAATGTATGAAAATGGTGAAATATATTTGCAAAGTTTATCATCAATGTTACCACCAATTTTTTTAGAACCTAGAGCAGGAGAAAATATACTAGATATGGCAGCAGCACCTGGAGGAAAGACAACACAAATTGCAGCAATGACAGAAAACAAAGCATATATAACAGCTTGTGAAAAAAATAAGATAAGAGCAGAAAAATTAAAATATAATTTACGAAAACAAGGAGCAACATGTGTTAATATCATGACAGAAGATGCAAGACACTTAAGTGATTATTTTTCGTTTGATAAAATATTGTTAGATGCACCATGTAGTGGAAGTGGAACTGATAATGTATTTGAGGCTAAATTTTCTAAAGAATTAATACAAGAATCATGTAAAACACAAGAGGCATTAATAAAAAAGGCGCTAAATATATTAAAACCAGGAGGAGAATTAATATATTCAACATGTTCAATATTAAAACAAGAAAATGAAGAGATATTAAATAAAGTAGTCAAAGCTGGAAAAGTAGAAATTGTTCCAATAATAGTAGAAGAAAAAATACCAACATTAGCAGTAAATATTGAAGGAACTATTTGTGTATGTCCAACAGAATTATATGAGGGATTTTTTGTAGCAAAAATAAAAAAGCGAGTCTAAGATTTTCTATCAAAGGAGAACTTTCCTACTATATAAAAAAGGTGGAAATTTAATTTCCACCTTTTATCTATCTTCTCCTTGATTATGTTGAGAAGATTTTTTGATATTTCTCCACATTTTTATTGATTCTTGTTGTTGGTCAAGAACATTGTTAATTGCTTTTGCTGTAATCAATTGTTTTTCTGTAGGAAGATTTTTTATTTTTGAAGTTATAGTATTAATAGCTTCATCTAGTTCTTTTTGAGCAGGAGATTTTGTTTCGTTTGAATTTGATTTTAGTAAATTAACTATATTTTGTATTGCCAAATCTCTTTCTCTTGGTTTCATCTTTTCAAGCATTTTGTTTAAACTTTGTAATTCTGCAGTAGTTTCTCCATTTAATTGTCTTATAAGGCGAGATTCGTCTATATTGTCAAGTCCACTTTTGCTATAAGTTTTAACTGTTTTTACGAAAAGGTCTAAATCTTCTTCATTTAAGTTTTGAAATTGTTCTGTTACAGGAATATTAAAATCACCAATTTCATCAAAAGTTTTAGCAGATTTTTTTGCAATTCCTTCTAATAGTTTATCTTTAACCAATTTTTTTTCTTCTGGACCATATTCATGATAATTTTTTCCTTGTTCATCATAATTAACTTTTAAATTTTTATATTCTATTTGAGTTAATATTGGTAAATTAGCTTCAAACATATCAAGAGTCAAATCATCATTAGGTGATAGTGCACCAGCTAATGTTGGAATTTTTGGACCTCCATATTTCATACAGTCTATTGCTGTTCTTTTGGCTAGTATATCAAATAATTTGTTTTCTATTTTATTTGTCATAATACTTCTATCAATATGTAATTTTTGCGTTTTTGCAACTAATTCTGGATCTTCAATATTTTCGCATTCATCATAAAGTTGAGATAATTGATCAATTATTTCATTTTCTTTTTGTATAGCTTTTTGTCTTTCTTGTTCTTCTAATTCTTTATCAATTTTGGCTTGCTGTTCTTTTTGAATATTTTCATCAGGAATCTGTTCAGCAATTTTATGTGCTATAGTAGGGCTAAGTGGAACATCTTCAATAATTTCTGCAATTTTTGGAGATGATAAGTCAGTTGCTTTTACTGCTGCAATAGTGGCTTCTTCTGATTTGACATCAGGTAATTGTTTTATGATTTTTACTAAATCGGCATCTGTTAAGTCAGTATTATTTTGAAGCCTTTTTATAAATTCGCCTACTGGCATTTCAGGATGTGTTTGAATTTCTTCTATAGCAGCATGTACTGCATTTTCAGATGCTTCTTTTTGGGAATCACTTGCTTCTATAATTGTTTGTACAGTGTTAACACCTTGTTGAAGTTTTATTTCTTTTTTCTTTTCTTCTTTATTTAAAATTCTATCTATTAAACTCATTAGTATCACCTTTCTTTCGTTTTATATAAAATATTATACAAGGATATTAGACTCAAGTCAATAAAAGTTTAAAATTTTATTAAGATGTTTCTTTAATATTGTACTTCTTGGTAAAATATGATAAAATATCATGAAAAGAAGGAGAAAAATATGAAAAAGCAAACAAAAATAGTTATGAATTTTTCAGTGTTCATATTATTAATAATTTTAACACTATATGTATTATTAAAAGACCAAAACATATTAGATGTGTTTGATATAATAAAATCAGCAAAATTAGAATTTGTATTGCTTGGAATTCTATGTGTATCAGTTTATGTAATATGTGAGGCTGTAAATATATCTAGAACATTAAAGGCATTGGGTGAGAAATCCACATTTGTAAATAATATAAAATATGCATTAATAGGATTTTTCTTTAGTGCAATTACGCCAGCAGCAAGTGGTGGTCAACCAATGCAAATTTATTATATGCATAAAAATCATATATCTATTGCAAATTCAACATTAGCATTATTGATAAATTTGACGAGTATGCAAATTGTAACAATCGGATTAGCATTGTTTAGTGTAATGATAAATTATCAATATATGAACAAAACATTAATTATTCTATTTACAATAGGAATATTATTGAATTTAACAGCATTAACATTGTTGCTAGTTGGAATATTCTCAAAAAAAATGTCAAGAGCTTTAATAAATTTTGCAATAAAAATATTAAAATTGTTTAGAATAAGAAATATAGAAGACAAGAAGAAAAAGCTTGAAGATACACTGGCAAAATACCAAAACAGTGCAGATTATATAAAAAATAATAAAAGATTAATTTTTAGAACAATACTTACAACATTAGTACAATATATATCATATTACAGTGTTACATATTGTACATATCGAGCATTAGGATTTGCAGAACATAACATAATAGAAATAGTAACAATGCAAGCAGTATTATATGGAACAGTTTCTGGAATACCATCTCCAGGAGCAGTTGGAGTCACTGAAGGAGCATTTATTGAAATCTTTAGAAATATTTATCCACAAAATATGATTAAGAGTGCAGTTCTGTTAAATAGGGGAATTAACTTCTATTTACTTAATATAGTATGTGGAATAGTAACTATAATAAATCAGTTAGCATCTAAAGATGATATAAAACAATTGGAATAAAGAGTCAGTTTAGTTATATTTCCTCTGCTTTTATGATATAAATAAAGCGGAGGAATTTTATATGAATAAGATAAAGAAAGTATTGACAATAATAATAGTTACAATTATTTTAATAGGAGTGTTATTAACAGTGGGAATAGGAAACTATTTTGTTAATTATGCCATTGCAAGAAGTGGTGATGGTGGGAACAGAGAAATAAAAGAGGAGTCTAAAATAGAAGTATTAAGTGAAGATGAGCAACTTATAGAGGATAATCGTAAATCTGCAAATGAATCTGCTCAAAATTGGGCTTCTAATATTGTAAATAAAAAAGTTGAAATAAAAGCTGATGATGGAGTTACTTTAAGAGGAACTGAATATATAACAGACGAAAATACTGAAAATTGGGCAATTGTTTTACATGGATATAGAGCAGAGCCTAAATCAGTATTAACAATAGGAGAACATTTTTCAGAAAAAGGATAGAATGTGTTAATTCGTAGGATGAGAGCTTGTGCGGATAGTGATGGCGAATTTGTAGGGATGGGCTGGCTTGATAAAGATGACTTAAAGTGTTGGATTAATTTAATTATCACAGAAAATCCTAATGCTAAAATTATATTACATGGTTCATCAATGGGAGCTGCAACTGTACTGATGGCATCAGGAGATGAATTACCTACAAATGTAAAAGCAATTATAGCTGATAGTGGATATACTTCAGTTTGGGATATTTTTGCATCAGAGGCAAAAGCAAGATTTGGATTACCATCATTTCCAGTTTTAAATATGTTCCAAGTTGTTGCAAAAGTAAGAGCAGGTTACAATATAAAGAAGGCATCTGCATTAGAACAAGTAAAAAATAGCAAAACACCAATATTATTTATACATGGTGACAAAGATGATTTTGTTCCAGAAAGTATGTGTGAGTCTTTGTATAATTCTGCTAATTGCATAAAAGATAAATTAATCATTAGTGGTGCAGGACATACAGATTCTAAATATAAAGAACCAGAGACTTATTATAATAAGATTTTTGAATTTATTGATAAAGTAGAAAACTAGAGGTAAAAAACTTCTAGTTTTTTATGCTATCTATTGACAAAACATTATTTCCATATTATAATGTTAACCGTAGTTAACATCTGCCGTAAGTTGTCAAAAGTGCAAATTATTTTAATAGACCAATTTATTGCAGAAAAAGGAGAAAGATATGATATCAAAAGCATTAGAAGAATATTTAAAAACAATGTATGTACTCCAGAAACAAAATGGAAACATAAGAGTAACAGATATTGCGAATAAAATGAATTGTTCAAAACCAAGTGTAAACAAAGCATTAAACAATTTAAAAGAAGAAGAGTTAGTAAAATATGAAACTTATGGAACAATAGAATTAACAGAAGATGGAGAAAGTCTTGCACAAAAAATATTAGAAGCATATGATATTGTTTATTTATTTTTAAAAGATGTACTAAATTTAGATGAAGAATCAGCTAAAAAGGAAGCAGAAAAAATAAAACTTACAATAACAGATGAGACCATAAATAAATTAGCAAAATATGTGCATAATGTTTTAGGATTTAGAGAATTAAATTGTAATTATGATATAAACCAAGAAAAATGTAGATGTTGTGTAAAAAGAACATCAAAAACAAGAAAGGAATAGTAAAATGAGTGACAAATTATTAGAAATAAAAGATTTACATGTAAATGCAGGAGAAAAAGAAATTTTAAAAGGATTAAACTTAAATATAAAAAAAGGTGAAGTTCATGTAATAATGGGACCAAATGGTGCTGGAAAATCAACACTTGCAAATGTTATTTTAAATAATCCACAATACACAAAAATAAGTGGTTCAGTAGAATTTGAAGGTGAAAATATAAATGATTTAAGTACAGACCAAATTGCTAAAAAAGGAATTTTCATGTCATTCCAATTACCAGAAGAAATACCTGGAATTTCAACAATGAATTTCTTAAAATATGCAAAAAATAAAGTAACAGAAAAACCTGTTAAAATATTTGAATTTAAAGATACTGTAAAAAAATATTCAGAAGAATTGAGTATGAATCCAAAATTAATTGAAAGAAATTTAAATGTTGGTTTCTCTGGTGGAGAAAAAAAGAAAAATGAAATTTTACAAATGCTTGTATTAAATCCAAAACTTGCAATATTAGATGAAACAGATTCAGGACTTGATGTTGATGCTATAAAAATAGTTTCTAAAGGTATCGAAATGTTTAAAAATGATGATAATGGAGTATTAATTATTACTCATAATACAAGAATATTAAATCATTTAAAAGTTGATTATGTGCATGTTTTAGTAAATGGACAAATTGTTAAAACTTCAACAGCTGAATTGGCTGAAGAGATTGAAGAAACAGGATATGCACAATATAAAAAATAAAGGAAGGAAAAACTAATGGCTAAAACTCAAATAGATGAAATAAATAGAAATATATATGACATAAAAAATCAAGATGACTATGAATTCAAAATGCAAAAAGGTCTAAGTAGAGAAATAGTAGAAGAAATATCAAAAAGAAAAAATGAACCAGACTGGATGTTAGAAATAAGACTAAAAGCATTAGAAATGTATGAAAAATTAGAACTTCCAACATGGGGACCGGATTTTTTTACTATCAAATCCGCTTGTTTCCTGCTTTTCAGCAATTGTGTCCG
>JABLTM010087299.1_pt1 | contig 11518 bp, 10 predicted proteins | sample 7160121 | NCBI WGS metagenome assembly JABLTM01 (sample SAMN14651224, study PRJNA627086) | human gut metagenome | isolation source: feces | host: Homo sapiens | reverse complement strand
ACTGCCTGTCCGTTTTTCCGACAGGTCGGGGCGGATTTTCCAACGGGTAGTTACAGTTCGTTGGGTTCCTTGGGCCGGGGCAGATTGAGGTAATATCGCCGGGCCTTTCCGTTTGACTGTCCCGGCACGGGCTCCAGCAAGCCGCAGCGTTCCAGGGCGGCGAACAATCCGGCGGCTTTCTCCCGCTGGCAGTGCAGCAACCGCCCGGCACTGGCCCGTGAAAGGCTCACACAGGGCCTGCCCTCGGCTTTCCAGCGCCCGGTGGTATCCTGGGCCGACAGCCGAAGCAGCCCCAGCAAATGGCCGTACAGCAGCTTGCTTTCGCCGGGAAGTTCCCGGTAGGGTTGCTCTGTAAGAAGACTGGACGGGATCATCAGAAAGCTGTCGATACGGTTCAGGTTTTCCTCTGCGGGAACGAGTTCATGGTTCAGATGGCACCTCCTTGGATCATGGGTTGGTGACGGACTTTGGTTTCTGGCCTCCCTCTTTTCCGGTTGGTTTTCGCCCTTGAAAAATGTTTGATGATTCCACTATATATTCTTCCGACACATACAGCATACCGCATCTTGCAACCGGTTTCAAGATGTGTTAGACTGTTTTCATGTTGGATGATTCACACACTATTCTAAGCTGTGGCTAAAACACGCCAAAACACAGAGCCGTTTTCCGCCCACTATGCTCCAACACAGGATGGTGACGATTTTTGAACTACCAGACGTACCTTTTCTTTGAAGGCCGCACCGAATATATCCAGGGCTACGACACGCCCCAGCATACGTATCCGCTGGGGTCCCTGGTATTCGGCGTTCTGGATCTGGATGCCGCCCCCTATCTGGAACAGGGCCGCACATTGTTGGAAAAATTCCGGGGCGTAAAATTCCCGGAAGATCAGACCATGCAGCAGAGTCTGGCAGCTCCTGATACCTGTGTGTATTACCAGGTTGCTTCCTTTTACCATGATTTTGCTGCCGCTGTGCAGCAGGTTTCCCCTGCTCTGTTTGATTTGGTGGAAGGCTACACGCTTGCCAACTTCCATCGAAATGAGCGAGAGCTGAAAGCAACCCAACATAGCCTGTGGCAATTTATACAGACTGGAAAAAACGACAGTTCTTATACATTTGATGAACTGCGTACCAGAATGTCCCACTTTGGCGAGTTGGCCATAACCAGCGACATCATGGAAGGGTTCTGCCGGAACTTTCCGGAGTACACCGACCAGATGAAGGTCTTTATCCAGCGAGATACCGGGGATGCCTCTCTGTGCCGGACAGCGTTATCGGTATTGGAATCCTTTGTGACGCTGCTGCAACAGTTAGTGGACGGAAAAACGGATCTGCGCCAGCTGATCGAGGCCACACTGGTGGACGAGGACGGACGCCCCAGACCAGAGCATGACCAGCGCCCTTCGGAGCTGCTGGTGGAACTGGCCGAAAATGGCGATTCGACCTACCAGAAATATCACGAGCTGGAGGACGACATCCATATCCAGACCCGTTACAAACGGCCCACAGACAACAAAAAAGGCGGCATTTCTGCCGCCACGTTCTACGCGAGCGATACGCTGCCCGCATTACTCTTTTTGGAATTTGTTCAGATGTGCGCCCAGGACCTGCCGGTCGCCGTCTGTGAAAGCTGCCACCGGCTGTTTGTTCCCTTCTCCAGCCGCGCCAAGTATTGCGAGCGGGTACTGGACCCGGAAACCGGCGCCACCTGTAAGGATATTGCCGCCAAGATGGCCTATGCCGAGGAGCTGAAGGGCAACAAGGCCAAGGAACTCTACAACAAGATGCGCAACCGCTACCAGATGCGCTGCTCCCGAGCCCCAGATAACCAGAAAATGCGGGACGAGTACAACGCTTGGCGCAAGCAGGCGCAGATGGCATTGAGTAAGTACCAGTTGGGGGAGGTAGGCTGGGAGGAATTTGAGGAGATTATTCGCAGCGACCTATAATGTCTCTCCTTGTTGGAGAATCAAATCCGCCTCCTTTTATGGATGATGACAACGATTTTCAATGCAATTTTTTCAGTTCCAGTAGTAGTGCCCCTGCCAACAGTCCCAGCAGGCAGCCGCCGAACGCAAGTATTTGGGTACAAATCAGATGATCCCGAATCGAATTTGTCAAGGATACAAACGCCACCAGGCTTTGCTGAACAAGATTGCCCAAATCCATCCAGAAATTCATATCCGACCATCGGCTGGGAACCAACCAGCGAGGCAAAGCGGCCAAAAGATGCGGCAGTGCCAGTGCTGCCATCAGAAGCAGAGCAAATCCAGTCACCTGACGTCCCATCTTTCCAAAAGGGGCCAGTCTCCACAGCTGATGCAGGAAGAGCAGTGCAGCAATCGTTAATGGTATCCAAGCGACAGCATTGATGATCTGACGCAATGTGCCAGTTGGCAGCAGCTCTGCGTCGTTTTCCGAAAGTCCGGCACTTTGCAGAAGATTCTGTATTGTTCCGCGGGGGTTGTTTCCGTTCTTGATTTCCAGGGAAGCGGCTGTATATCCAGCATCCGAAGCAGTCACATCCGGGCAGATCAGAAAACATTCTTTTCCTTCCACCACACCGGTGACACGACGTTTTTCTCCCTTCACCATCAGCTCCAATCCTGTCACTTCACGACTTCCAAAAAGTGCATCGGCCAGACCGGCACTGACCGCACATCCATCCCACTGGCCTGCCCCCGGTGCGCTCCCGTACAGACAGGCCGCCGGGAAGCAGAGGGTCGGGCTGCCATACACAGAAATGCATTGTGCCGCAGAACTTCGTTCCAAATCCGTTGTAACTGTTTCTGAATCTTCTTTCCAGAGTGCGAGATTGAGGCCGAGATCTTCTGCTGCCTTGCTGAGTGAGTTAGCTTGTAAGACAGAGACCGGCTCTTTAAACCGCAGCTCATATCCCTTTGCGGGAAGATTTGCCGCTAAAGTAAACAGTCCCCCAACTGCGAATGCGATCAACGCCCACCCCAATATCGTGAATATCCATTTTTTCATGATGCCACCCGAACCCAGGCACCTTCTGAGAGCGGTTTGTCCGCGCCGGTGACTACCTGTCCGCTGATGCTGCCGGAAACCGCTGCCATACCATCGCCCTGTGCCTCCACTGTTACCGGAAGTCGGATCAGTACATTCTGTATACCCAACAGCGTGGCTCTCTCTTCCACCAGGTAGACAAACATACCAGAGCTGTCTGTTTGAATGGCGGTGGCCGGCAGGCATTGTTCGTACTGTCCTGCGTTCAGTTTGATTTCCACCGTGGCACTTCCCGCCTTCCAATCGCCGGAGTGTAACATAGCGGTAATTTGTATACTTCCCTCTTCCGATGGATCGGACAAAGCCGTAACGGTTGTCTGCATAGACTGGCTTCCTTGCTTCACAGTGATCTGTGTTCCCACCGTGGCAAGGCGAGCCGACTCCTGCTCCAAAGAAAAGGTCAGTACACTGGCAGCGTTCCGATCCGCAAGAAGCCCTGCCACGGACGTACTGTTTTGCCCTGCCTCAAGATTCAGTTGGGTAAGTGTTCCATCTTCAGGAGCGGAAAGAACACAATCCGCCGCTTTCAATGACTGCAGGGCCGATAATTCCGCGCGTGCAATATCCAGTTGTGCTTGCGTCACCGTAGCCTGTGCCTGATTTGCCTCATTTGTCTTGGCAACGTCCTCCGCGGACTGGCTATACGTATGTGCAGCGCTGTTGCGGGCATCCTCATAACTTTGGGCAGTGTCTGTTGCTGCCTCGTTGGCGTCTTCAGCATTTTTTTGTGCCGCGGCAAGGGCCGATTCGGCAGCATCCAGCGCGGCTTTGGCTTCTGCAATTTTCTGCTGCCGCTCTGCCTCTGCACTTTCGGGAGTAGCTACAGGCTGGTTCTGCAGGGCATTCAGGGCATTTTGGGCGGCATCCCGCTGCTGCCGCGCTTTTTCAATCGCATTTTCACCGTCCTGCCATGTTTTCTGTGCATCGAAATAGGCTCGTTCCAGCTGCTGTTGGGCTTGCTGGAGCGCAAAACCATCTGCTTCCTCCGGATCGGAGAGTTGCCTGGCGGAGACTTCCAGCTGTTTTACTTGGGCCTGTTTGGTTGCCAATGCCTGCTCCAGGGAGACCTCATCAAATCGGGCAATGGCATCTCCTTTTGAAAGGGCCTGCCCTGTTGTAGCCGTTACCTGTGCCACCAACAGACCTTCCGGGGCAGTAAGAGGTGTACCTCCCTGCACAGAAATGGTTCCTGATGCCGTACTGCTTTGGGTGATCGAGCCTGCGCTTGCCTGTCCCAAAGTCACTCTGGGCATACTGGCTCCGGCGATCCCCCGAGCTGTAAGCGTAAGGATGAGCATAACGGCAAAGAATTTAACTACCGTACCGAGGCGCTCAGCTTGCTTGGGATCGCTGTTCTTCCACGCGTCGAACGCGGTGCGAATACGATAGAGCGGAAATCGAAACTTCATGGAAATATGTCCTTGCAATCCTTGTATTATTCTTTTAAGCCGCTTGCCTGAATTCCCAGTTCCAGGTATTGTTGCCCAAAGCGGAAAATCAGTACAGCAGGTGCCAACATAATAAGGCTAGCTGCCATGGCGGTGGCCAACGTCTGACCATTGGCATCGTTGAAAGAGGCCAGATAGAGGGACAGCGGCCATCGGGACGGATCTTTCAAAAATGTCATGGGCTGCTCGATGGCGTTCCACCCTTCCAGAAATGCCAGAACCATCGCGGAAAGTATGCCTGGCATTCCCAAAGGCAGTCCGACGTGCCAGAATGTACGAAACGGGCCGGCACCATCCAAAGCCGCAGCCTCCAGCAAAACCATGGGAACTGCGTCGAATCCTCGTGCCATAATGAATACTGTAAAGGCGGAAAAGCAGCCAGGCAGAATCAAAGCCCAGTGCGTATCCAGCAGCCCCAGCTTATTGAGTACCAGATAGTTGGGTACCATCGTAACCTGAAAAGGCAGCAGCATCAGGATCATGTACAGGTTCCTGCAAATCCGGCGGCCACGAAACCGTAACCGGGACAAGGCCCAGGCCGCAGGGGTACAGAAGATGAGCTGCCCCAGGAGCTGGGGAAACACCTGGATGCAGCTATTCCAGAACATGGAAAAAAACTGAGGCGTATCCAGGAGCAATTCAACCAAAGGCTGCAGGGTAGGCCAACTGGGCAGAAGTTGCCACCGCACCGCCTCGGCTGCGCCGTCGCTCAAAGCCGGGCCGATGGTAGCCGCCAGTTCATCCGCCGGGGTCAGCGCCCCAAAGAAGAGAAACCACAGCGGCCACCAAACGCTCAAGGCCATCCATCCCAGCGAAACCGTGATCAGCGCACGGGTCACTGCGGGTTTCACGGGTTCAGAATGGCAACGGTATCCGCCGTGAAACCGCTGTCCGTATTGATGCCGGTGATATACACAAAGGCCTTTGCCTGCACCATATCGGCGGAACCCTCCGCCTGACGGGAACTGCCATTTCCGTCTGCATAAATGGCAATATACCGGGTATCATCGGTACACATCACGGAAAACCAGGAGGAGGAGGCTCCTGCTTCAGCCATAACGCCTACGCTGGCATTCGCACCCAGGCGCTCGACAACAGTCGGAGAAATAGTAAAGCCTGTATCCGTCATCTCCACCACAGACCCGGTGTAATCTGCCGACGCAGGGTCAAAAAGGGATTTTTCCACAGCCTCGGAGGATTCCGCATTCGGTGCCGGGGTGATGATTGGCGTGGCCGTCGGTTGAGCCGTGCTCTCTGTGTGAGGCGCATCCGGCTCCACAGAAGAGGTGCTGTCGGAAGCAGCCCCACAGCCAGTCAGAAAGAATACGCAGGCAGCTGCAGTAATCACAAAAACAGAAAATTCCTTCATAACCAATCCTCCTTTAGGGAATTATTTGTCCCGGGTCCAGATCCGCTGCAAGGCCAGGATCAGGCCGGAAAGGGCCAGCGCCATGAGCACAGCGGCCGCGGTCAGGCGGGGCAGATCCAGGGACAGAAACCAGTTGTTGAACAGATGCTGTAACAGATACATACTTTCGTGGGGGTAGTTTCCTCCCACCAGGAAAGCCTCGCGGAAGGCTTTGAAACTGTTGAGCAGACTCAGCACACTCACCAAAGTCAAGGTGGGCAGCAAGTTGGGCAGTGTGATGTAAAAAAACTTCTGCCAGGCATTGGCACCGTCCACGGAAGCAGCTTCATACAGGTCAGCGGAAATCCCGTCCAGTCCTGCCAGCCAAAGGATCATGTCATAACCGGCATTTTTCCAGACGTAGGTGAACACCAATACCCAAAAGGCAGCCTCCGTGCCCATAAAATCCACTGCGTGCCCTCCCAAAGAGCAAATCAGCCCATTCACCAGACCATTTTTGGCAAACAATACCTTCCACAAAATCACAATGCTTGCCACGGGGATCGCCATGGGAAGGAGGAAACTGGTGCGGAACACTTTGCCGCACCGGGTATCCCTGCCATTCCGTTGCCTGGCCACCGCCTGCACGCCCAGGGCCAGAAAAAGGCTGCACAACAGGAGGATCGGCACACAGGTGCAGAGAAACCGTACCGTATTGCGGGCTGCCAGTTGAAAGGCTGTGTTTTCCAGCACCGACTGATAATTGGCAAGCCCCACAAACCTTTTTCCCAATGCATCGCAAAAGCTGCGGCGGACCGTTTCTGCAAAGGGGACCAACATAAAGGCTGCGGTCCCCAGAAGGCTGGGCAGCAGGAACAGGATAGCGGCCGGGCCATCTGAATTGCGGCGGGATCTGGGTATGGTATGCCGCCATGTATGCCTGTGGGGCGGCAAGGCGGGGAGATTGCTCGCAGATTTTTTCATGGCTTATCCCTGTTCTGCAAACCGCAGCGATAGATCACCGACTACGCCTTCCACCGCCTGATCCATCGTTTCACTGCCGGACAGCAGCGCCTTGGTGTGGGCAATCAGGCTGTCCTGCAGGGCTTCGTCCACCACCACAGGGGTGGAAAGCTGCGCCAGCAGCTCTTCAAAGCCGCCGGTATAACCGTTATCCTGCATGGCCGGCATATTGCGATCCAGTGAGATCTGCATGCCTGCCTTCGTCACCGGCATGCCGTCCTCCTGGAAACTGCCCTGCACCTCGTCACTGAACAAGGCTTTCAGGAAGGCCCCCGCATAGTCCGTCTGATCGCTGTTGGCGGAAACCGCCGCAAAGCAGGAAGGCAGGTAGACGCCCTGGCAAAGTCCCGGCTGCAGAATGGTCTGTCCGGAAGCACGCAGTTCCGAGTCGGTGGCCCCCAGCCAGGAGGGGGTCGTCATGCTGCCGTAGCCGAATACAGCCCGGGATGTCTGGGCATATTCCGACATTCCCGCGTACCAGACGATGGTATCCAGACCACCGAAATTGCCTGCCGTACCGCTCATGGTATCCTGCTCGGGGTAGTCCGCCATGTTGTAATCCTCTCCCACCATCTGGAGGAACGCCATCAGATCGCGCAGCTTCGCTTCATCCAGGCCGTCCGCCGTGAACAGCGCGGGCTGGGAGGTCTGCAGGGCGAACTGCACCAGGCTGTCCACGCTGTCAAAGCCCAGGGCATACCGCTGGGACTCGTCCAGCGGTGCCCAGCTTGCTTCCGCCGGGCGCGGTGCATATTGCTGTACCAAGGCCGCCACATCGTCCAGGGTGGAGACGCCATCCAGTGTGCCGGCTGCGCCATGCATGACCGGAACCGTAAAGCGAGCGGGCAGCGTAAAGAGTTTTCCGTCCGCATCGGTATAACGATCGGTCACAAAATCATAGAGACTGCCCGTATCCACCATCCCGGACAGATCCAACAGCAAGCCACTGCCGGAGAAAGATTCCAGATCCGCACCATCCAGAATCAACAGATCCGGGCCTTCCCCCGCCAGAAGCTCGGTGTTCAGCGTCCGCAGGGCATCGTCTTTCGTCAGTCCGGCGCCTTCCTGCAGGGCCACTTCATACTCTACTGCACAATCGGGATTTTGCTGGGTAAAGGTTTGTATCGCAGCACGGACGGTAGCATTTTCTTCCAGGCTCCAGACTTCCAGCGTGTTGGCCGAGGCCGAGAGCGTCGGATCAAAGAAATACCGGTACAGCTTTGTCTGCATGGAGCCGTCACTGACAATGGCCAGATAGCTGCCGTCCGGGGCGCAGCACAGCTGAGAAATGTAATTGCTGGAAAGAGACAGCGCCGTGCCGGTGCCGTCCACCACCTGCTCACGCAGGCTGCCTCCCTGTGCCTGCCGGTAGATGCCGGTCCTGTCGGCATAACAGATGGAGCCATCCGTTCCCATGGCAGCCTGGGCGCTGTACGGGTCCGACAGAAATCCTGTCTGCACTGTCTGGGTGGTGCCGTCCTGATCCGCCCGGCAAAGATCTCCGTTGGAAGAGAAATAATAGAGGAACGAACCGTTTTCATCACCGGCCGGCAGGATCCCTGCAATGTCATTGTCGCCGAAATAGTAGTTTTCACCGGATGCATCGGCTCCCGCCCCCATCCAGCTCTGGTTCCCGCTGCTTACCTGTACCCAGCTTTTTACCTTTTGGGCATCCACATCATAAAACAGAATATTTCCCGGCAGAGAAACACCCGGTCCGCCTGACGGGACAGCCACCAGGGTTCCATCGGGCAGGAACCCCATCTGGTTGAGATAGAAATTCCCCCCGTCCACGCCCAGGTCCAGCTGAACCGGGTTGCCGTCCGATTGTACGACCCACAGGGTGGAGTCGGTGGTTGTAAACGCCACGGTGCCGTCCTGGCGGGCAGCCCAGCGTGCCAGTGTGCCTGTTTTTTCGGCCCAGTCCAGAGTCTCAGACTGCCAGCTGGCACCATTATCCGTGGAGTTGAGACGGACAGTGACCGGCATATCGGTACTCTCATCCCGGGCATACAGTACAAGACTGCCATCTGCCAGTGCGGCGGGCGCCGCGCCGAGTACCAATCCGGAGGAAATTCCGTCAGCCTGCCGTTCCACCCAGCGTCCCTGGGGGACCGCGTCCGTCTGGACGGCGCTGGAATCGGAGCCGGATGCACCTGTGCCGGATGCGGTGCAGGCGGCAAGAGAAAACATCATCATGCCTGCCAGAAGCGAGGATAGAATCGTATGTACAGATTTCATGGTTGCCTCCCGACAATTGTGTGGATTTTGGAATACCGGCATTGTAGCAAAACAATCTGGAAAAAACCTGAAAAGTGTTTTCAGGTTTTTTTCAGACTGGCTGTGTAGACTAAGAATGTTCATATAATAGAGGTATACTGGATTGATAGAAACGACGGTTATGGCGGGAAGGAAATACCCATGCGAATCTTACTGATTGAAGACGACAAGGCGCTTTGCCAAGTTTTACAGCCCACATTACAGGCAGCAGGATTCGCCTCCGATTGCTGCCATACAGGTGCCGATGGTTTGCATCTTCTCAAAACCGGATACTATGATGCCTGCATCCTGGACAGGATGCTGCCAGAATTGGACGGCCTTACGCTGCTCAAAAGTGCCAGAGCCGACGGCGTATCCATCCCCGTTCTTATGCTCACAGCCTTGGGGCAGATTGGTGACCGTGTGGACGGTCTGGATGCAGGTGCCGATGACTATCTGACAAAACCTTTTGATACCCGTGAACTGCTGGCCCGGCTGCGTGCGCTGGTCCGCCGGCCGGCGGATCTGCATGAGACCGCCCACCGGATTGCCTGTGGCGATCTTGTCCTGGATACCGCCCAGTTGACTTTGACGGGGCCTTCCTCCACTGTGACGCTCAGCCGCCGGGAATGTGACCTGCTGGCGGCATTTTGTCGTGCGCCCGGCCTGCTTCGGGCAAGGGCAGTCCTGTTGGGCAGCGTGTGGGGATCGGCGGCCGAGATTGAGGATTGCAGTCTGGACAGTTATATCCGTTTCATCCGGCGGCGTCTGACTGCCGTCGGCAGCCGGGCAGTCTTACGGACGGTACGAGGCGCAGGCTACCGCTTTTTGCCTGATGGTGAGGAAGACGCTCATGTTTAAACACCTCCGACGCCGCCTGACAATTCTGTTCAGTGTACTCACCGCTGCTGTACTGGCGGCAGCGCTGACCGCGACCTGCCGCATGGCCCAAAACGAAGCGGTTTCCGGAGCGGACCTGGTGTTTGCCAATACCGTTTCGGCAATCGAGGATGCCGTAACCGAGAACAACCTAGTTCGTGACAGTTGGCTGGCCAGCCAGGAAGCCGCCGGTCGCTTGGTTCTGTATATGGAGGACAATGGTCACCCCCTTGTATTCTCCGGCGTGTGGACACCTGCCGATGCGCGCACCACACTGGTGGCGCTGGCCAGAGAACAGGCAGTCTCTGCCGGGCTGAATCCGGACAGACTGCACCGGCAAAAGGTAAACTTTTCCTTGAACGGCGCACAGCTCAGCGGCTCCTACACCTGTACCGCAATGCTGTTGCCCAGTGAACAGATGTCAAGTGCGGTTCTTCTGTACATTATCCGGGATATGGGGCCTTTGCATGACCGCCTTTGGATCATGGTCTGGCAATATACAGCTCTTTGGGCCGTGGGGGCCTTGATACTGGCATTTCTCTCCCATTGGATGGTGGATCGTGCCCTGCGCCCAACCGCCCAGGCAATGCAGAAACAGCGGGAATTTGTAGCAGCTGCGGGTCATGAACTGCGCAGCCCACTGACTGTGCTGAAGGCAAGTCTGCAAGCGGCGCAGGCCCCTGAAACAGCCCATCTGGCTCCTCAATTTTTAAGCCATGCTGCATCGGAGGTGGACCGGCTTTCCCGTCTGACAGAAGATCTACTGATTTTGGCCGGCGGCGATGCAGGGGTACTGCGTACCTCCCTGGCGAAAATCAGTACTGACACTTTTTTGGTGGAACTCTATGAAAGATTTGCCCCGGTAGCGCGTAACCACGGACACTCCTTAACCCTTAACCTGCCAAACAAACCTTTGCCCGACCTGCACGCAGATGCACAAAGACTGGAGCAGCTGTTTGCCGTCTTGTTAAATAACGCATTTGAGTATTCCCCTGCTGGCACCCCCGTGGAAATTCTTGCGGAGCTGCCGCCTTCCGGTGGTCTGCACATCGCAGTAGTGGATCACGGCCCCGGGGTCCCCGACACAGAAAAATCCCGTATCTTTGATCGTTTTGCCCGAGGAGACCGCAGTCGGACCGACAAAACGCATTTCGGCCTTGGCTTGGCCGTTGCCAGTCAAATTGCCTCCTTGCACGGAGCGATCCTGCGTGTACGGGACACGCCCGGAGGCGGAGCCACCTTCGTGGTGGAGTGGCGTAATAATCATGTTCTGGACAGATCCAGCTTTTCGTAAATACAGAATGCTTTCTGAAACAGCAAAAGCCTTGCAGCGAGAAATTTCCCGCTGCAAGGCTCTTTCTATTTCATATTCATAGACTGCAGATAAAAAACAAATCCGAACGCACCCTCAAAAAGAAGTACGTTCGGATTTGCTTGGTATGGTGCACCATCGGGGACTCGAACCCAGGACCCACTGATTAAGAGTCAGTTGCTCTACCAACTGAGCTAATGGTGCATATATGAGATTT
>JABLTM010068914.1_pt1 | contig 11547 bp, 13 predicted proteins | sample 7160121 | NCBI WGS metagenome assembly JABLTM01 (sample SAMN14651224, study PRJNA627086) | human gut metagenome | isolation source: feces | host: Homo sapiens | reverse complement strand
TGACTGTACTTGCAAAATGGGAAGGGCTGTCAAATCCAGCTATCATACTAGATTGTGTAACATTTTTCCCGGAAAACAATTCAATAAATGCAAGTTCCATTTGATGTAATAATATATAGCTCTTTAGAGGTATTCCAGTTTGTTCTTTAAACAAGTGTGATAACCTACTAGAAGATATAGCTACTGTATCTGCCAAATCAGCAATACTAGGATTATCGTATTCACAGCTATTTAAGATTTGAAATACCTTAATAATTCTTTCATCAAATTTTTTAGCATTGGTAGATATCTCTAAACATTCCTTTATCAACTGTTCAAATTTTTTGTATTGTTCTTTATTTGAATGATAGAGTAAGTTTTCCCCTTGTTGAAGCAATTTCAAATTGTTAACTGGATTACAAACAAAATATTTATTATCACCGATTAAATCCATAAGTTTTTGAGCATATACGGAAGTAGGGTCAATAAGCGAAAAATAGTATATTTTGTTATTTGCAGAAAAAGCATGGGGAACATTTCTATCTATAACGATAAAATTGCATTTGATTGGTTTATTATTTATCTTTATATCAACCATATCTTCAATCCCGATAAAAATCTGTAACATATAATGACTGTGTATTTCCGCATTTATATGATTTGTAATCATACTTATTCTGTCAGTATCCCAGAAGATTTTATTTATAGTATTCACTGTATCAACTCCATATTTTAGATGTTAGTTTTTTCGTAATTATATAGATATATTCTTCTGGTGTAGGAGTTCTGTTTCCAAAAATTTTTTTTAAGTTTTCGTATACCTCTGGATCTGTACTGTTCATGGCTTCGTCAATGGTAACCTGTATATTTTCCCTTAATTCCGATACAGGGATACCGCTTGCCTTTGCACCAGCCTTTAAGATTTTTTTCATATCTCGTTTTTTTAGTCCTATCATGTAATCCCCCTTATAATCTTATTTTTTCATCTTTAAAATATTCTGGGTAGTCTTTCAAAATATCAAACTCCCTGTCTGTGCGTTCCGCTTCCTTGCAAGCCAGCTCTAAATGCTCACTAATCAATTCCTGTGTGCAGGAAGAATAGCCAAGAGCGGTTATGATATAAGTGATACGCTCAAAATCAGCCTGTGTCATAGCTTCCTTGCCTGTAAGCAGGTCATAGTCACGCTGTCCGCACAGGGACAGAAACACTTTCTTTTGCTTCTCCGCTTGAACCATAATAACCACTCCTAAATCTTTAAAATTTTAGCTGTCTGCTGGCAGTGCAGATAAATTCCTCTGGGGTAGGGGTACGGTTACCGAACATACGCTTAAACTCTGCCTGCTGGTCTGGGTCGTCACTGTCCATTACCGCTATGATTTTATCCTGTATCTGCTCACGGACTTCTGAAACAGAAAGCCCGTACAGACGAGCCATTTCTTTAATCATTTTTTTGCTGTCCCTTTTACTGAATTTCATCATATCTTTAATGCACCTCTTTTCTAAGATGTATATTCTATCAAAATTGAATAAAACTATAACTGTTAAAATAGATACCTTTATTAGTCCATTATAAAGCATTTTTGCAAAGGTTACAATGTATAGGAATAGATTTTTTGAAAGGAGTGTGTCAGTTACATGGAGCTTGACTATAAAGCTATCGGCAAGAGAATTAAGATTGCCAGAATTAAAAAGAACCTCACTCAAGAAACTGTTGCTGACAGAATAGGTGTTACTCCACAGCATGTAAGCAATATAGAAACTGGTAATACATCAGTCAGTTTAACAACTTTGGTCGCTATTGCCAATACCTTGACGGTATCAGTTGACGAATTACTATGTGATACAGTTTTAGCTTCAAAGCCTGTCTTTGAGAAAGAAGCAAGGGAGATACTGGAAGATTGTAACGAATATGAAATCCGTGTGCTGGTAGATGTTTTGAAAGCAACCAAAACTTCCATGCGAACCGTAAAAATGTTTGAAGCAAAGTTAAATGAGGACAAATAAAACCGTAGCTTGCAGATCACAATGAATTGTGAAATACAGCTACGGTTTTTCTTCTCCGCTGAATTTATATCCCACACCCCAGACAGTGATGATATATCGTGGATTGTCTGGGTGTGGTTCGATTTTCAGTCTTAACTTTCTGATAAATGAGGAAAGGTTGCTTGCGTCTGGTGCATTGTCATATCCCCATACCTTTTCATAAATTTGTTCTTTGGTAAACACCTGTCCTTTGTGGCTCGAAAGGAAATATAGTAGGTCAAATTCTTTAGCAGTTAGATGTATTATATTTCCGTTGGTATCAGTAACAGTACGAGTAAAATAATCTATATCTAAACCGTTACATTTCTTGCTTAAAGAAACAGGTGCAGTACACAAAGTATCTGACAGCCACTCTAAAAGTTGATTAAAAAGCTGTTCTTCTTTATCAGTAAATTCAGCAACTAATATCTTCCCATAGTATCACCTGCGCTTTTAATTATCTTTACCGTGGTATTTATTCTGCTTTGTTCATAACAGAGATACTTCCATTATCTATTTTCAGAACTACGTCGGCTTCTTCTGCCAAATGTTTACTGTGGGTAACGACAATCACACATTTTCCAAGTTCATGTGCCGTCTTTTTTAAAAGAGCTATGATTTCATCTGCGGTGGTTTCGTCAAGATTTCCTGTCGGTTCATCAGCCAGCAGTATATTTGCGTCACTGGCTAAAGCCCTGGCGATTGCAACCCTTTGTTGCTGTCCACCAGATAATTGAAGAACATTTCTTTTCCAATCCCCTTGCTCAATTCCTACTTCTTTCAGAAGCGTTTCTGGATTTTTCTTCCCGCCTAATTTCACATTTTCCACGGCAGTAAGATAATCAATTAAATTGTAATTCTGAAAGACAAGCGAGATATTGTGCTTTCTATGGTAATTCAGACCTTTTTTCTGAATATCCTCTCCATTACAGAGAACCGCTCCTTTTACGGGAGTATCTAATCCAGCCAGCAAAGATAACAGTGTTGTTTTTCCTGCTCCGCTTGAACCGACAATAGAGTAGAAAATGCCGTCTTTAAAAGTAGCAGAAATATCATTCAAAATCGTTTTATCTTTTTTAGATTTATAAGCGTAATATATGTTTTTTATTTCAAGCATTGTCATATCCTCCTGTATTAACTCATTTCAGATAAAATATCCTTTGGATTTCTTTTCAATATCACAATTCCAGATACCATGACAGAAGCAGTAATCAAGAATAATACGCCTGTCCCGTCAAGCAGATAAAGAGTAGGGGTAATACTTACATTTACATTCTGCACGTTTTGTTCTGGTGCGACATAATCGGTAGCCACCATTCCACTTTCATTTTTCTCATTTTCCTGTGCCTGTTGTACCTGCCCTTCGACTAAGTATTCTGTTGTCATTTGTGATACGGCAGGAGCAACCGCAAAGGATAATCCGATAGATAAAATCGCTATTATCACAGCTTCACTCCAAATCTGACCTAAAATTGAAAACTTAGATATTCCTAACGAAAGAAACACACCGATTTCATGTACTCGGTTTTTCAGCCAGAACAGGAAGATAAGTACCAGTATAAAGAGACTGGCAATGGAAATCACTAAAATCATTACATTGCTGATTTTTCCTAAATCATTAAAATTTGAGGACATGGTTTCCGAATTGCCGTTATTATCAATCAAATCGTATTGTTCCCACTGTATATCTACGTTCTTGATTTCTTCTTTTACCTTATCGTAATCATTTACATCTCCAACCTTGAAGTAAGCACGCTGAAACAATGGGCTGGACTCTCCCTCAGCTTTTTGTGGAAAGTATAAATCCGTAAAAATCACATTTTCTGAACGATAGGTGTCCCCCTGCATATACGGCGACATTTTTTGTCCGACTTGATAGATACCAATAATCTTTGCCTTTGCAACCGTTGAATTTTCTTTATCGTGGTAGTCATTAAAAGAAAGGGTATCTCCAACGGATAAATGGTTTTCCTGTGCCAGTTCTTCAGAAATCACGCATACATCTGTATCGTCGGGCTGAACCATTCGTCCCTCTTTTATGGTGAGATTACCAGACAGGACATTACTATCCATTTTCATATCTCGGTTTCCAATCAGGCTCACACCACCTATATCTGAACTCTGGTCGGTATCTTTATCCTCAATCCTGCTAAAATCGACTGGATTTACAGCAGTAACAGCCGTTGTGATATTATAATCGCTTATTCCTTTTGTTTCAGAGATTTTTTCAATATCTTTTAAATCCAGTGTTTCAAAAACATTTGTCGTTCCTGTATTCCAATTTACACTGCCATTGACAACGATTTTCTTCTGGTAGTACCCGTCCAGCTCACCGTCCTTATCACCAATCTCTTTTGATAATTCTTCAATACGTTTTGCTCGGTATTCGTCGTTTTTTTCCAGCAGAAATCCAGCTCCTATTGCCTGTCTGGTCTTATCCTGCACTTCAATACTTGCGTTCCTGCTGGACATACCCGCTAAAAGCAAAGTGCTGATAACAAATACTACAATCAAAAGCAGGATACTTTTTACAGGCTTTCTTAGTACAGAGCGTCTTGCCAATCCTAAAAAATTCATCTGATTATCCCTCCATTTTTGCCAAAATATCTTTTGGATTTGCCTTTAGTGTCGGGAAAATGGAAACGCATAAAGCAATCGAAACCAGTATGCTTCCCAAACCAACCAAAGCACCTATATCTTTTATTCCAAGCAATACTGTCAAATCGGTATTTGATATGCCAGAACTGAAAATCATACTCTGTAAGACGGTATGAATACTGCCACCTATCAATGAGGAAACAAGTACAGACAGGAAGAAAACAATCCCCGACTCGCATAGAACCTGTAACACAAGTTCACCCTTTGTTTTTCCTAAGCTCATAAGGATTGCCATTTCCTTTTGCCTTGTTCTTGTCCACATACAGAGAAGCAATGATACTACGATTATTCCTGCCAGTAATGTGAAAACCAGCATAAGCGTAGCTACTCGACTGATCTGCTCTAACGGAGCAGACATTTGCTCGTAAAGGGTATCTGATGTACTCACTTCCACATGATTTCCTAATACATTCTGAATATCAGAGGATAAAGCGCTCATATTTTTGGGATTATCGGTATAGACAACAAGTTTATAAAATCCTGTATCCTTGAACAAAGCAGAACAAGTCTCGTTATCAATAAAAATCTGATTTTCCATGCGATTGACAGCCGTTGTTTCCGCAGGCTGTTTATCTTCCATATTTCCAGATGATTTGAATAATCCTATAATGGGTGCGGACACTGTATGACCGTTTCCCATGTCAAGCTCTAGGGTGTCTCCAATTTTCAATCCGTTTTGATTAGCTAGACTGGTATGAATAACCGCACCTTTTTTATCCTGCTTGATATAGTCTCCAGCAGTCAATTTATACTGTAAATCAGAAAAAGGACTGTCTTTTTCTAAATCATCATAGGATAAAAGCGCAACTTTGGAATTATCTTCCTCAGACGAAGTATTTCCCGTAATCGGCGTGAAATTTGACGGAAATATATCATACTGTCCAACACGATTGACAGCGGTTATATTTTTCATATTTTCTATCTGACTGACCTCTGCGTCTGTAATCCTGTTTTCTGTATCTGTTATCTCGGCAACCACTTTTGAATTTGTTTTTGCCTGCATGGAGTCCATAGACTCATTTGTAGCTCTAAGTATCATGCTGGTGCTCAAAATCATGGTATTTACCAGAACCAATACGAAAAGCAAAAGAAATGTTTTCGCTTTTTTTCTTGACAGATACCTCAAAGCAAGCTGATAAAATCTCATAGCAACCACCTCTATTCATAGCGGGCGATAATGATTTTATCCGCATTTAATGTATAGGTGTCCGCATAATCGCCGTACACAAAAATCTGAGACTGTTTCTTTACGTCAGAAGCAGAGCCGTCAGTCGTATTTGTAATCGAATTTGTTTTGCCATTTAATGTGGCGATAACGAATGTACAGTCAGAGTTATAATTTACGGTAACAGCGGTATCTTCGTTTTCATATCCGTCAGCGGAGCTTTTCATACCTGCTCCATTATCAATCAATTCATCGGGACTGACAGAACAACTGTTGTCCGTGAAATCAAGCACGCTTCCACTTAAAGTTGCCGAGTCAAGCATTTCGTCGGTATTGCCTGCTGTGCCAGAACTGCTATTTTCATTTGTTGTTTGTGTTGGTGTCTGCGGGACATCTGTTGCCTGCTTTCCACACCCTGCCAATGCAAAAACACATAATCCTACTAAAATAAATCTGCTGATTGTTTTTCGTTTCATTTCTGTATTCCACCTTTCGTTTTGTTATGCGCTCATTCTAGGACAGAACCCCTCTAAAAATCCTGTAAATCCTAAGAATTTTTCAAGGATTTTTTAGAGGATTTTTACAGACTTTTTCTGATATAATAGGTAACAAATTTGAAATAAAGGATTTGATAAAAATGAAAATACTTCTTTTGGAAGATGATGTGGAGCTTTGTTCTTCCATACAAAAGGCACTGGAACAAGAAAACCACATTGTCGATTGCTGTAATGACGGTGAGACAGCTATGCTTTATGCACTTAACACAGAGTACGCCTATGATATTGCGATTGTTGACCGTATGCTTCCCATTATAGACGGATTGACAATCATTAAAGCCATGAGAGAAAAAGGAATTCGTATTCCTGTTATCATCATTACCGGCATGAGTACGCTGGACAACAAAATTGAGGGTCTGGACGGCGGAGCAGATGACTATTTAGTCAAGCCATTTCATATCAAAGAGCTTCTAGCCAGAGTAAGGGCTTTGACAAGACGACCTGCGAATTTACAATTATCTGAGAAAATGAGCTATGAAGATTTGACCTTTGATAAAGAAAATCGAATTTTATCTTCCCCTGTGAAGTCTTTGCAACTAACAGCCAAAGAAGCGGAACTGCTTTCTATCCTCATTCAAAATCCCGAAACATTGTTTAATCGGGAACAGCTTGTGGCAAAAATCTGGGGTTCATCAGCCGAGGTCGAAGCAGGAAATGTAGACAACTATATTTCATTCATAAGGAAAAGGCTGAAAGAGTTACAAAGTACCTGCAAAATTACAACGGTCTATGGAGCAGGGTACAAATTGGAGAAAAACCATGTTAAATAACCTATATCGAAAACTTTATATTCTTTTTTCCGTATCTATTATGTTGATTATCAGTCTGGTGATTGCTTTTGCTGTGACAACTGCTGTTCATTCAGACAGAGAGAATGAAAGTACCATGTTTCAGAGAATGACAACCCTGCTGATTTATCAGCTTGAAAATTCACAGTCTGATATGGAAAGTACCATTAAATCTTATGAGGATAAGTATGATTTATTTGTAAGATTGGAAAACAGCAAAGGGCAGGAAATATATCAGAGCAATCTTTCTTTCCCTACGGAAACGGATATTCTGCTCCAAGAGGTTTTAGAACAGACCAAAGGTCAACAAATGACCCCAGAGGGAAACAGTTATTCCTTTACTTCGCAGGGTGGCATTTATACACTGGCTGGAAAAGAACATGATGAGTATTATGCCATTCCTGCCACGATTGCTACAACGACTAACGACGAATACAGCGCAGTGTTCATGTGCCATGTTTCAAACTTTAATGTTGTTTTAAGTCAGTTGCTTCCGCACTATTTACTTATATGGATATTAGCTCTTGCAGGTGTCCTTGTTTTAACACACTTCCTGCTAAAAAAGGCATTTGTGCCAACAGAACGTGTTTTAAAAAGCCAAAAAGATTTTGTCGCCACAGCTTCTCACGAGTTAAAATCACCGTTGGCGGTCATGGTAGCTAACACAGACATTCTCACCGATAACCAATCATTAGATGAACCCGCAAAGCAAGCGGTCAGCGTGATAGAAACAGAATGTATGAGATTATCACGTCTGGTAAAGGATATGTTGTTGCTTGCTTCCTCTGACGCTAAAACATGGACATTACACCAGAGCCAAGTTGATATTGATACACTGCTTATCTCATTGTATGAAACGTATGAACAGACCTGTATCAAAAACGGAATACAGTTAAAAGTAAACTTATCAGAAGATACTTACCCTGTGCTGAATACCGATAAGGACAGATTGTTCCAGATTTTATGTATCTTTATGGATAATGCCATTCAGCACGCAAAGGATAACTCTTTATTGGAAATACAGGCAGTCCATACCAAACACCAAGTAAAGTTCTCTGTTATCGACCACGGACAGGGCATTACTGATGAAAATAAAAAATACATCTTTGACCGTTTTTTCAGCGGGGATAAATCCCATACAAATAAAGCAAATTTTGGTTTGGGTCTTAGCATAGCACAAGAATTAACTGAAATGTTGAATGGGGATATACAAGTAAGCGATACTGCTGGCGGGGGAGCAACATTTACAGTTTCTTTTCCGTTGAAATAAACCATTACAAGAAAAACCGTAGCGTGCAGATCACAATGGATTGTGAAATACAGCTACGTTTTTTCTTCTCCGCTGAATTTATATCCCACACCCCAGACAGTAATAATTTATTGTGGATTATCTGGGTGTGGTTCGATTTTCAATCTTAGTTTTCTGATAAACGAGGTAAGATTGCTTGCGTCTGGTGCATTATCATATCCCCATACTTTTTCATATATCTGCTCTTTGGTAAATACCTGTCCTTTGTGGCTGGAAAGGAAATATAGTAGGTCAAATTCTCTTGCAGTCAGATGTATTTCATTTCCTTTGCTATCAATAATGGTACGAGTGAAATGATTTATATTTAAACTATTACACATTTGACTAACCGTAACAGGCGTAATACATAAAGTATTCGATAGCCATTCTACTAACTGATTAAAAAGAACTTCTTCTTTATCTGTAAATTCCGCAACTAATATTTTCCCATAATATCACCTACACTTTTAAATTATTTATATCGTGGTATTTATTCTGCTCTGTTCATAACAGAGACAGTTCCATTCTTAATTATGAACAATTATCATTTTTCCACTTTATCTATCGGGATATTTCTCTTTTACATACCTGTAAGCTAATTTATAAACCTGTGATATTCGTTTGTCCGAAATATCCCAACTTGCTAATTCTCCAACAACTAGGTCTGGAAATTTCTTACTTATGTCTCGCAAAGCATTTCCTACTGACTTACGAACATATTCGCTATCGTCATCTTTTAATTTGCTAAGAATGTTTATTGCAACTTGCGGATTATCCTTAAAATATTTGCGACTTGTCCAAACTCTTAATCCCTCCGTAACAGCTCGGCGTTGATTGGCAATAGGACTATCAAGCCATTTTTGGATAGTAGGAAGTGCTTGCTCATAGCCTATATCTTTACAATAACTATCAAATGCCATAGCCAGCACTTCTTGAACTCTCCAATCTGCATGATAAACCACCTCAGTTTCAAGAAATTCAAGTGCCTCATTATAACTGTATGCAATATAACCACATATAAAGACTGCCAATTCCTGCACTTGAAAATAGCTTGATTTCCATGCTTGCATAGAAAAGTTCCAGCATTCTTCCAAAGAATGTTCTTTCACAAACTTTTGAGATTTTGAACGTATTGACGCTAAGTTTTCTTTTTGAGTAATTGATTTTTCTAATTCATCTATATATTCTTCAAACATTTTTTGCCCTCCTATATATAAAGATGAACGAAAAATCTCAAAGGCTCGCCTTTACTTATCTTTTTTTTAAAAAAGTTTCATTCAAAAGATGATTAGTCACAAAATCACCGTTATAAAATACAGCCCAATTATTGAAAATACAAGGAACATTTTTAGCTTTTTCTAAAGTATCTACAGCAATTAGATTTAATGGTATATTATTTTTATTACAGTATTCCTGTACTTGTTCAATGCAATTAGGAATATATGGACACTGTAATCCATAATAGATTGTCAGCTCCTTTTGCTCTATTGTCATTTTTTTTGCGTTTTCAGAAAAACAAGGCTTATTCCCATCAAAAGACAATGACAATAACTCATAATCATTCCCAACCGTATCTACCACTTCAAAACCATATTTCAGAAAAAACTTCTTATCAGATAAAAAAGGCTTTTTCTTTTTTGAACTGAGAACGCATACACCTGATTTCCCAGTTTCCTTTGCGTCATGAATACAATATTCAAGTAAAGATTTTGCATATCCTTTTCCCTTAAAAGAGCCAGATACCCAAAGGCAGTAAATATACAGATAGTTTTCTCCAGAAACAGGAACCCATGCTGTTTCTATCGGAGCATATTCAATAAATACTTTTCCTTTTTTATCAAGTTTACGGAAAACATGACCTTCTTCAATTCGTTTCTTAAGCCATTGCTTTTTTACTGATACTCCAACTTGATGTTTTTTATCCGAAATTGCACAACATATATGTTCTGTGTCCAGATTATCCAGCGTTAAGTTCATAAATGTTTCATTCATAAATAGTTCACCCCTTAATATTTTTTCATCTGTATTATATCACAATAACCTTGACAACATATGTCATGGTTTATTTTGTTCGCATATTTTTTTTGCTTCATTGTAGACAATTTTTTTTAAATACTTTGGTTCTATGATACAAACCTTTGAACCAAAAGAAAGAAGATAACCAATCAGCCATTCATCTATAGGCATTGTAGCGGAAATTATAAAATCACCATTATCGTCTTGATTGATTTCATCAACTTCAAATTCATCATAAATCCGATAAGCCATTTCTTGAGGAAAACGCAGTATAATATTTTCACAATTTGCTTTTATTTCCTTTTTTTCTTCTTGTGGAAATTCCATAGGATTAAAAAATTTTTCCATAATCCTTGCTTGTATAATACGTGTCAATTTAAAGATACGGAAATCGGACTTATTCATACAAAAGGCTTTTATATACCAGCTTTTCGCTTTATACACCATTTTAAGCGGACAGATAACTCTTTCAATCACTTCTCCACGAGTATTCACATAAACAATACAAAGCATTTTGTGTGATATGATTGCTTCCTTTACCTTTTGAAACATAGCATTATCTTGCGATTTATTCCCCCAGCGTGAAAAATCAACCTCAAGCCAATTTTCACTTTTTGTATTAAAAATCGCTGATAGTTTTGACAATGTATCACTGTTATGATTATCCACAATAGATACACTTTTTAATGCCGTTATTATATCTTCTTTTTCTTTATCAGATAAAAGCAACCTATCTAAAACAAAACTATCTGCTATCTGTATGCCACCGTTTCTTCCCGTTGTCACATATATAGGCACACCCGCACTACTAATAATATCAATATCCCTATAAATTGTTCTTACTGATACTTCTAATTTTTCTGCCAACTCTGGAGCGGTAGATTTTCCGTTTTCCATTAAATGATAAATAATTCTAAATAATCTACTCTCTTGCATTTAAATCACTCCATTTCTTTTTCATAATATAAGCCTGACATATATGTGTCAAGTTTATCGGGTAAAGACTCGCCAAAAGATATAAAATTAGCGAGTCTTTGCTTATCGTCACTCTATAATCTTCCAGTTACTATCCT
>JABLTM010046305.1_pt1 | contig 11558 bp, 1 predicted proteins | sample 7160121 | NCBI WGS metagenome assembly JABLTM01 (sample SAMN14651224, study PRJNA627086) | human gut metagenome | isolation source: feces | host: Homo sapiens | reverse complement strand
TCTATTTGTAGTACCTTTCCTGGTATACCGTAAACATTTGGATTTGCTTGTAATTTTGGCACAGCTCTATTCATTTTCTTTTCTCTATCTTGGGCACTTCTAACTGATTTATATATTAAATTTTCTACTGTAGGATCTATTAATATCTGTTTTATATCTGATACTTTTACAACTTCTAAGTCTTCTAAGTATGCATCTGCTATTACCCTAAATGCTACACCTTTTAAAATAGCTATCTTTTCATTTTTATTATCTATACCAAATCCAACTATTTTAAATATTATATCTTTGTTGTATGATTTTCTAGTTACTATATCACCAATTTTCATAACTTGCCTCCTAGCTATAGTTATATTAATATATGATATGTAAAAATATTTTTTTTGTTACCTCTACAATAATTTGCTAACGTATTATTAAAAGAGTTTTACCCTAAAAGATTTGATTCTTCTACTATAACTCGAAATAATCTTGATATTGTAGTAAATATAATAAATAATAGACCTCCATAAGTGTCTTAGATAAACCACCTATAGAGGTCTTCACTGTAATATAAGCATAAGTTGTTGCGCTTATATTTACAATCTATAATAATTTTATTAAGAACTGTTAATAAAAATTAACTTTAATTTAAATAACTACTATATAAGAATTAAATATACTTATATAGTAGTTATTTTTTTACTCAAATCTAAATACTAAGTTAAACTTACTTCTAGAAGTTCCTCCAATAAAGTTTTTACCATGCTTACTAGTAAAACTTAATTTAGATGTATAAGGATTGGCTAAGTTTTGGGCTCTATTTAGAACTCCTAATTTAACATTACTAATATCTTCATATAACCATAAAGGACTCTCTTTTGTTAATTGTAAATTCCTATCTACAATTAAACCTTCTTTATTGTATATTCCTAGAGCCATTTTTGTCATAGTATCTTCTGAAGATAAACTATTCCAATCTTCAAATTCACTTGGTTGTACAATTTCAAGATTTTTGTAGCTTCTAGTTTTAGTCGTAAAGCTACTTTCTTGTCTAGTAAATGATTGTATATATACATTAACATCACTTGTATTATTGTTTTGAACCTTCATAACCCCAGATATAAATTCATCTGTAGTTTTATCCTTTAAGTTTGTTACAACTTGGAAAGGAATAGTTGTAGGTACAGAAACATTTATAGTTCTACTTACCTGAATAGGTATAGTTTCCACAGTTTCTTCTCCATATAAATCTGTAGCTTTATAGTCTACATCATAGATTCCCTCTTCATTTGGATTTACATTCTGTTCTAAAACTTCTAACTTAGTTGTTTTGTTGTAAAGTGTATCATCATCATCACTTACTATTACAGCTTCTTTTAGACGATTAATTATAGCTTCTTCTGTATGTTCTACAGAGTTAAGCTCTATCCTACTTAAACTGCTCTCGGTTATTGTAGGTTTATCATATACAACTATTGTACTTGATTTTCTAGTAGTACGATCATTACTGTTCGTTACGCTATAACTTACCTCGTACATACCAACTCGATCTGTATCAATAGATGTTAAGTCTATTAATAGAGTTCCCCTTCGGGCAGTAGTTTCAGAAATTGTATTTACAGATTTAGGGTCAATTATTCTTATATCACTTGAAACACTGCTAAATTGTGTAGCATCTCCAATTATAACTTTATCTTCATACTTACCGTCTATAGTATCTTTAGCCTCTAATTCATCTATTAAATTATCTAAATCAAGACTTCCACCTTTTAAAATTTTAGTATCTTTTATACCTGTTATTTTTGGTGCTTCTTTATATACAGCTTCTAGTCCATTTTCTGTTAATGTAAATACAGCTTCTGTTAAGTTCTTTTCATTATCTATACCATCAGAATAATCTTCTCTTTGATTCTCTATAGGACCTTTTATAGAAACCCTATTTGGTGTATAGTGCCAAATTGTAAGTTTGTCTCCTATTTCGTAATCTTTAGGTCTAGAAAATTTATTATTAAAAAATACATTACCTTTCTCCCGTGAATATGCATCAATTGAAAACTTTTGTTCACCATTCTGACGAGTTAAGGTTATATTAAATACTTTTTTATTGTCACCTAAATCCCAATAAAAAGTTGAGGAATTATTACTGTATACACTTATTTGTTGAGTTTCTGGGTCTATCTTAAGCTGTAAAGGAATACCCTCTGTAGATACTACTGATATAATATTTTGATTAGTTTTTATATCATCTCTTTCTACATAAACAGATTTTAAACCACTATCAGTAACCATAAACTTAATACTTCTTAAGTTATCTGGATTTTGAACTCCATCTGAATAATCTTCTCTTTGATTTCTAACCCTACCATGAATACTTAGGTTAACTGGATGTCCTGTATTTATAAATTCAAATGTTGATCCATATGGAAGATATAGATTCTTAAAAATACCAAATGGATCACTTTGTCTATCTGGTCCTAGATGCTGATTCTTATAGCTATGATCACCATAAATTTTTCCAGTATGTGATTGTCCATTAGGTAGAGTTACTCTTACTGTATAGTAATACGACATTGCATTTGCATAAAAAACTGTATCACCATCTAAAATATTTACATTTAAGGTTACTCCATCATTTCTATTATCTGTACATTTAACAAATGTAAATTCAATTAAATCTTTTCTAGCGCTTCCACCCTTAAATACTATTGAATTGCCTAATATACCATTAGATAAATTTATAGTTCTTTCATCTTCACAAGTTCTTCCCCAAGAGTCTGTAACTTTATAGCGAAGTACATTTTTTCCAACTTTTGCTACACCTTTTATAACATCATTGTATGGTTCATCATTTTCAGTAGGTGTTTCATTTGGATTCCATGTAACTTCTACATTAGCTTGTGTCAATTTATCATGGTCATCTTTAAGTTTTACACCTCTCATATAAGGTATATCATCACCTTTAACAGTACTCAAATCTATAGTTTGGTCAATAGTAATTTTAGGTGCTTCATTATATACAGATTCCAAACCTACATCTGTAAACTTAAATCTTACGTGTTGTATATTCTCAATATGTTCAACACCATTTACATAACTTTCTTTTGCATTAACAACAGTTCCATTTATTCTTGCACATTTTTTACTAGCTTCTGTTAAACCTTCTATAGCTATATAATCACCAAATTCAAATTCATAACCATTTAAATTCCTTAAGCCATTACTATTAATAGCATTTTCATTACCTAAAAGTTCAAATGACTGTTTTAATGTATTATTTTTATCATATATGCTAATTGTCATAAATGTTTTTTCAGTTTTATTTTTTCTCGAATTACTTGGATAAAAATCAAAAGAAGAATTCTGATTACCTATATGAATTTTATTTTTTCCACCTTCCCTTACAAATTGTATAGAAAAAGCTTGATACTGTCCAACTGTATCATCTCCATTCATAGGGTAAATATTAAATTCATTCTTGTCAATAGATGACATTACATTTATTTTGGCAGGTTTTTCTGTAACTCTACCCCAACTATCTTCTACTATATAAGTTATATCTTGTTGTCCTAATTTATCATAGTCAACCTTATCATCATTTATAACAACTTGATTAGCACTTATTTGGTCATAATCATCTGTTACTGATATATCATTTGGAAGTGTTAATATTGAACCTTTATAATATACAAGTTCATTATCACCACCACGTATCTCTGGAGCTTGGTTATAGTAATATACTAATCCATCATCTAAAATTTCAAATCTACCATTTTCCATTTTATCAGTAGGAGTTATATTGCTATTCCTCTTTAAAGCTTTTTCAGTATTTTTATTACCTGATTTTACATCTCCATCTAATACTAAGTGCTTACTTTCATCTTTTGCCCATATACTAAGTCTATATCCTTCTACATATGGGAAGTTATTTAATCTAGTTACTATATCTTCACTTATTATTTCAGTACCTTTTAACTCTATAGTACCTATAGTGTTTCCAAGTGAATCATATGCATTTATAACAAATGCTAATTTTCCATTATTTGAATCAATAGTTGAGTTTGGTGTATAATCTATTACTCTAAGCTTTCTTTGTATTGAGTCAAATCCTATTATCATAATAACTTCATCATTGTTATTTTTTACACTTAGTTTGTTTTCTTCTAGTTTTGTTCTAGGCTTAACAGTTATAGTTCTAGTTTGCCCTTTTTGAGTTCCCCAGCTGTTGCTTATAGTATATCTTACCTGATAGTCGCCTTCTTTTAAATTATTTAAATTCCTTTTATCTTCTTCATTTACCGTAATTTTATAATCTTCATTATTAATATCTTGTAAATTTACAAGTACTCCTGATAGATAGTCTACTTCTTCTCCTCTTTTTATAGTTTTATTATCTAATCCAGAGATTATCATTTCTTTTTGAGTAATTTCTTTTAAACCATCATCAGTTATTTTAAATCTAACTAAAGGATATCTACTAATTTCTCCAAATCCATTTGAATAATTGTTATTACTTAATCTAGTATTATTAGTTTCTTGTATAACATAACCCTTTATCTTAACTGTATTAGCCTCTTGTCCATAAAGGCTTATAGTATCATACTTACTAAAATCTACTTGATGTATTATTTTTAGTTGTTCCCTGTCATGATTTGTATCTCCATTTAAAGTAACTCTGTACTTTTCTTCACCTTTTATATTTCTTACAACCATTTCAAAATATCTATCTTGAGAAGTCGATGAACCACTAGCAGTTGGAGTTTCATTAGCTTTTAATACAATTTGATTATTAGTTGTATTAAATGTTACTTTAAATGCTAAATCTTGATTAGGTCCATAAACTTCAATTTCATTCTCCCTAACCTTAGATTCTACAGTTATAGTTTGCTCACGAATTGTAGCTCTTCCCCAACTATCATTTATATAATAATGAACAGTGTATTTTCCAATACTATCAAAATTATAATTTGCACTATTTTTTACAGAATTATCATTTACTAAACGCTCATCTACATAAACTTTAATATTACGTTCTGATAATTGTGTATCATGGTCATCACTAGCTGTTAATCCTTCTAAAAGATTTATATTAGAACCTTTACTTATAGTTTTATCTTCTATATTACCCTTTATATCAGGTGCTGCATTGTATACTGCTTCTAAACCATCATTACTTATCTTAAATCCAGTATTTGTCATATAATCAATCTTCTTGATTTCATCTGATATCTCTTCTTTATTAGGTATATCTCCAGTTACAGTACCTATAATTTTTATACTATTAAGGTCACTTCTGTAAACCCTTATAATATCACCTTCTCCATATTCAGTATTATTAAGTTCATCTAACTTAGGAGAGTTACCTCTATCATTACCTGTTAAAGTAATTTCATTCTTTAATTTTTTATTTGAACCTATTATCTGTATCCCAAATACCTTTTCAGATGGATTATTAGGTGCTATTCTATCATTTGTTTGATTAAATACCCTATATCTTCCAGTAACACTATCAAATCCTATTTCAAATAAAGGTGTTCTATCATCTTCTGTACTCTCTGATTCGGATACAATATTTTCCTCAGGTATTTCTGATTGAATAGTATCAGCATACACCTTGAATACATTTTTATATAAATTAGGTCTTACAGTTACTTTTCTTTCAACTGTTTTAATTTTGCCCCAACGGTCTGTTGCAGTATAGGTGATGGTTTTTTCTCCTGGTGTTGATGTATCAAAAGATATAGAGTTAGGAGTTAACACTGTACCATCTGATGCAGTTGTTACACTAGTTGTTTGTCCATTAATACTAACAGTTATAGAACTTAAATGATCTGTATCAAAGTCGTCTGTAACTTTTACACCTTGTAATGGATTAAATGTTTCACCTTTATATACATCTGTATTTTCTACACCTTCAAATACAGGTGCTTCATTATACACTGCTTCTACACCATCTTGTGTTAATTTAAATACAACATTATTCATATTATCAAGTTCATCTACACCATCACTATAATCTTCTCGTGCATATTTTATATCACCTTTTATAATTGACCTCTTAGGTTCAATATGCCATAGATATATTGCATCTCCATAGTCATATTGTAAATTATTTAAATTAAAATAATTATTATTAGAATTAACATATTCGCCCTTGTCTCGTCCATTAAATTCAACTTTCTTTTTTATGCTACCATCTCTACCTATAAGTACAAATTTATATACTTTTGTACTATCCGCATATTTATGATAGATACTGTTATCCACTGCTTCTAATACTCTTATTATTTGACTTTGTGGATCAATTTTTAATTTGAAAGGAAACTTTTCTGGCGCCATAGGACCAATAACTACATTCTTATCCACAGTGTTACTTTTATCAGGATTTGTATATACTGCCTTTAATCCACTTTTAGTAATTTCAAATTTTGTATTCAATAAGTTTTCTGGATTTCCTACCGAGTCTGAATAATCTTCTCTAGCATCAATTACATTACCATCTATATTAAATTTGGTTGGATGGTGATGGATAAAGGTAATAAGGTCTCCATATTTAAACTCATAATTTTTTAAAGCAGCTAATTTTTTTGTATGAGAAGGATACGTACAGTCTGGGAGATTTTGGTTGTGCTCAATTTTATCCTGTCCTGATCCATACTTATAATTATGACTTGGACATCTATCATCATTACAAGTATTCGGCTTATCAACTGCATTATAAGATATTGTCGATACTATATCTGTCAAAGTTCCATCTTTAGCTGGTCTTTGTATAGTAATTTGTATATAATTTTCTCCTGCACCTTCTGATGTAAACCTATTATTATAATCTTTTATTACCAAATGATTGGTTGTATGATCAAATCCTATTTCTAATGATTTATTTCCAGTCTGACCACTATCTTGCATTATTCTTATAGTATTTTTATCTATACCATTAGTTATTTCTAACTTTCTAGTTATAGTAGACTTTCTGCCCCAACTATCTTCTACACTTAAATTAATGCTATTTGTTCCTATTCTTAGGTCATTTTCAGTCTTTTCTTCATCATTATCTTTTTTCCCAAAACTGACTTTTATATTTTCAATAGGAATAGTTTCATCATGGTCATCTATAACCTCTACACCTTGAGTATAATCAATAGTATCTCCTGCATACTGTGTAAGTACTTCCTTAGACTTTATGATTATTTTAGGTGCTTTATTATATACTGCCTCTAATCCGTCAGTACCTAATTTAAACCTTACATTATCCATGTGGTCTTCACTACTTATACCATCTGAATAGTCTTCAGTTTTACTTCCAGATTCGCCTAATTTATCAGTATTAGATATATTACCTTTAATCTTAATTCTTGATGGAGTTTTACTCCATACACTAAAGTAATAATCATCATAAATACCTATATCATTAAGCTTTTTTAATTCTTCATTATTAAACTCTTCATCATTTGATAATTCAACAGTTCCTACAAGTTTACCTTTAGTATTAAATACCTTTAATCTAAATATGATTTCTGGCTTTGATTCTTCTGGTGTTACTTGCATATCTGAATCAATATCTAGATCAGGTTCCTCTGTAACGTCATCATCTGATGGTGGTTGCTCTGTATCTGTTGTAGAATCTGATCCATCACCATCTACTTCTCCTTCTGAACCTGGATTTGATTCTGTAGTATAACTTTGAGCTAACTCTTCATCTTGTGAAGGGTTCTGAACACCATTTTCTGGTTCTTGTGATTCATCTGGCTGTTCTGGCCCTGGTCTCTCTGGTTCAGTTTCTGTAGGAGGGTTATTTGGTATATTTTCTATTCCTTTAGTAACATTAAATTCATTTATTTTTGGGTTATATTTAAAAGAGAATAGCTTATTATTTCCACTCTCATCATAAAACTCAATATCATTTGATACAGATTTAGAAATTATAGATACTGTTCTTGTTACAAGTACTCTTTTACCCCAAGAGTCAGTTGCTATATATGCTAATAAAAATTCACCAATACTATCAGTATCTGCATCACTTAGATCTTGTGTTTCTCCATTATAATTAAAATATTTAACTTCTATCTGATCTTTTGAGATATTACCATCTAAGTCATCAGTTGCACTTATACCTTCCATAGCCTTTTCTAAAGTTAATTTATCACCTTTATATAAGTATAAGGTGCTATCTATTCCATGAATTTTTAAAGCTTCATTATAAATCATTTCTAAACCTTCTGGATGTATCTCAAATCTTGAGTTTTCCATTTCATCTTCATCTTCATATCCATCAAATAGAATATCTGACTTTTTCATTTTGTCATCTTTCTCTTCTCCACTAAATGGATTTTTAGATTTTGCTGATATAGTAAGCCCTTTGGCATAATCATATGGCTTAAGTGATAAATAATCACCATGAGCATATACTACATCTCTAAATTTACTTTCTATGTTATTACTAATTAAATCTTGTTTTGTAATCGTGATCGTTTTTTCATTTTCACTTTCACTTGATTTAAAAAGTCTTGAAATAAGATTTCTATTCTTTTTAATAAGCTTTATTTCTAGTAATGTATTATTACTCTCTAAATCACTTGGTATATTACTTGCATCTAATTTATATACATTAAAAGTTTTACTCTTATCATCAAACCTTATAGATAAAATTGTTTCTCCAGTTTGATTATTTTTTAATGTAATGTAGTTGTATTCTAAATTATTGTATGGATATACAGTAATTTCTCTTTTTATAATTGTACTTCTACCCCAACTATCTACAGCCTTATATTCAACATATTTTTTTCCGATAGTACTAGTGTCAATAGTACCATGAGTCATAGTTTTATTTATTTCATCATCACTATCATGGTCATCCGTTACACTTATACCATCCTTTAAATCAACTTCTCCATTTCTTTTAACTATTAAATCTTTAGTTATATTGAATTGAGGAGCTTGGTTGTAGATATATATTAATTCAGAACTACCTATCTCAAATCTTACATTTTTCATGTAATCGGGATTATTTATACCATTAGTATAGTCTTCTTTGTACACACCACTGTTAGTACTATCGTTAGTACTTTCATTTGCTACATAATCAATATACTTTTTATTAGTTTCTTCAGTAGAACTTCCTTCAGTATAATTTTTATTTTTTTCTACTAACTTTCCAGTTATTCTTATATTTTCAGGTATAGTAGACCAAAGTTCTATACGGTCACCTTCAGTATATTTATATCCATTTATTCTTTTTAATATAGTTCTTAGCTTATCGCTACCCTTTATATTTAAAGTTTTTTGAAGTATTCCATTTTTTGAATACACTTTCAACTTAAATATTGGTGATGATTTAGTTTCATCTATTGCTTTATCTGACAAATTCTCTAAACCATCAACTATTAAAGTTTTTTCAACTGTGTCTAATCCTATCCTAAATAGACGCTTCTGTGAATTATTAGGATCCATAAAATCAATATAAGTTGTATCAAGTGGATTTGTTGATGTAACTGTTATAATTCTATCCTTTGTACTAGATCTTCCCCATTTATCAGTAGCAGTGTATGTTACTGTTTGATCTCCAACCTTTGTATTGTCAAATGAAGAATGTTTTATAGATACATATCCATCTTCTATATTGCTATAATTAAACTCATCAAAGTCATCAGTTATTTTTTCTTTTACATCTGATAAAATGTCTTTATCAGAACCTCTAGGTACTGTAAGTGGCACAAGATCTCCTATTACTGGTGCATCATTGTTTACCTCTTCAAGACCAGTATTTTTTATTCTAAATCTACGCTCTGAAATAGTAGCTTGAGGTACTCCATTAGCATAGTCTTTAACTGTATCATTTGCCACAGCATCTTTAGTACTAGGGTTCTTAGTAGTACCTTTTATAGTCCCTGCAATTTTAAGCTTTTCATCAGATTCTGCATGCCATATACCTATATAATCACCTTCTTCAAAAAGGTAATTGTTTATAGCATCTAGTTTTTCAGAGTCACTTTTATCTGAACCTAGTAGTGTAGCTGATACTTTTTCATTCATATACTTATCATATAGAACAAATTTAAAGTACTCTTCTTTTGAAGAGTTAGTTAACATCCTTCCATCTTGGTCAGTTACCTTAATTGATTTAGTTGAAAGGTCAAATTTTATTTTAAATCTTTCTATATTAGTTCCAAAGTATGGTATACCATCTACAGTAATTACATTATTTGTTAATGCATTCTCACTTGATGTTCTTTGATTTTCTTCTATACTGACTGCATCTTGACTATCTTTAGCTGCAATATTTCTTGTAGCAGTTATACTTCTTCCCCAACTATCTTCTACTGTATAGTTTAATATAGCTGAAGATTCAGTTTTTTCCTGAACTGATACTACTATCTTAGAGTTATCAATTAAACCATCGTGATCATCAGTAACTTTTATACCTTGAAGAACATCTACAGATGGATCTTCTACATCTAATAAGTCTGTTAATCCTTCAAATACTGGTGCATTATTATAGACAGTCTCAAGATTAGTTTCAGTTATTTTAAATCTTACATTTTCAATATAATCAAGATTATCAACACCGTCAGAATAATCTTCTACCTTTTCATTTTCTTTATCTGTTTGTTTTTCTTTGTTTATATCTCCTTTGATTTCTCCTAAAATTTTAATGCCTTTCTTAGGGTCAAAAGAAGCTATTTTTATGGTATCACCAGTTTCATACTTAGTATCTTTAAGTATATTTAGTTTTTCAGAATTTCCAGTATCTTTGCCTAGAAGCTCTATATTTAATTTTTCTTTATTTTCTTTATCATATATATTAATTTTATATATTATGCTATCTAGATTTGTTTTAGATAATTGTTTTTCACTTTGATTACTTAATTTAAACTTCTTTTCTTTTTCATCAAAGCCTATAGAAAATCCTAATTCATTTTCTATTTTATCTAGTATATACATATTAAATACATTATCTTCTAGCTTAGATTTACTTTCTTCTTTTTGTTTGTCTTCTTTTTCTTCAGTCTTTTCATCTTTTTGTTCAGTAGATTCTTCTTCAGATTTAGTTTCTTCTGAACTTTCTATTGGCACAATTTCTGAAGTAATATTAGATAATGCATTTACTGGAATAGTTTCCATAAAAATAGCTACCAAACAAATATAAGAAATTAATTTTCTTTTCATAAAAAGTTTTGTCCTCCTTTCATTAAATTTTTATTTATGGCATACCAAATATTATCGAATCTTCGGTATGCCATGAGAAAATCTATATTTAGTTTTAAATATATTCGTTTGATAATCTAATCTATTTACTAATTAATATCTATAAATATTACTTTCTATCTTAATGGTATTAAAACATTATTACAGTATTATAACATATAATATACCTTTTGTATATTCCTATCGTTTATTGTCGAAAATTGTTAAATAAGTTAACAAATATAATATGAGTTATGATATAAAGTTTAAACAAAGAGCAGTAGAATACCAAAGAGAAGGCCATACTACTTACAAAGAAACTTGTAAAGTATTTAAAATATCTGAAACAACACTAACTAGGTGGATAAATAAAGAAAAGGAAGGTAAATTAGGTG
>JABLTM010018599.1_pt1 | contig 11581 bp, 9 predicted proteins | sample 7160121 | NCBI WGS metagenome assembly JABLTM01 (sample SAMN14651224, study PRJNA627086) | human gut metagenome | isolation source: feces | host: Homo sapiens | reverse complement strand
GACGCGCAAGGTAACTCTTCGGTCAACAACAACTATGCACATCAAGAAATTTTTGACCATCGCATTATCCATGCTGACAGCAGCCGTGGCTGTCAGCCATGCCGGCACTCCGATACCCCTCGACTCTTGCCGCAGCATGGCGTTGCGCAACAACAAGACAATGCAGATTGCGCAAGAGCGCATCAAAGCTGCCGAATACCAGAAAAAGCAGGCATTCGCAGCCTATTTGCCGGGAATCGATTTCGCCGGTGGATATATGTACAACCAAAAGGAAATCTCGTTGCTCTCAGGCGACCAGATGCTTCCGACAAAGACGTTCAACCCAGCCACAGGAACCTACGACTTCAACCTCCTCACCGGCCCCGACGGACGCCCGGTGCAGGTGAACGGACAATATGTCCCCACACAAGTGGCTTTGATTCCAAAAGAGGCGATGACGTTCGACATCCACAACCTCTTTGCTGGAGCCGTAACGCTCACCCAACCGATATATATGGGCGGAAAAATCCGCGCGCTCAACAAAATGGCTGAGATGGGGCAGGAAATCGCGTCGCTGATGCACGACAACGCCGCCCGCGAGGTGGTCTATTCTGTCGACGCCACATATTGGCAGGTTGTGTCGCTCGGAGAGAAGAAGAAACTCGCCGTAAGCTACATCGAACTGCTCGACACGCTCCACAGCAACGTGGAAGCGATGATACGCCAAGGCATAGCCACCAACTCCGACCTTCTCAATGTGGAGGTGAAACTCAACGAGGCAAACATCGACCTCACGAAGGTTGACAACGGTCTGGCTCTGTCGCGCATGGCGCTGGCTCAGATTTGCGGCATGCCGATGACCCAGGAATTCACACTCGCCGACGAGGTGTCGGACCACAAATCGTTTGGAGTCATGCAGCCCGCCGCATACACGATGCAGGACGTCTACAACAACCGCTCCGACATAAAAAGTCTGGAACTCGCAGTCAAGGTCTACGAGCAGAAGCAATATGAGGCTCGCTCATCGATGCTGCCCACCGTTGCGCTGGTGGGCACCTACGGATTCTCCAATCCAAACATTTTCAACGGCTTCGACAAGAAATTCAACGGAATGTTCAGCGTCGGAGCGATGGTAAAGATTCCTTTGTGGCACTGGGGTGGCAACTACTACAAATACAAGGCGGCACGCAGCGAGAGCATCGTGAAGAGCCTGGAGCTTGAAGAAGCAAAGGAGAAAATCGAGCTGCAGGTGAGCCAAGCCTCCTACAAGACCGCCGAGGCGGCAAAGACTCTGCGCACCACCGAGTCAAACCTGTCAAAAGCCGACGAAAACCTGCGCCAGGCGCAGCTGGGCTACAAAGAAGGGGTCATGACTCTCGACAACGTAATGGCTGCACAAACGGCCTGGTTGAAAGCAAATTCGGAAAACATCGACGCCGAAATCGATGTGCAACTCTGCAACGTATATCTCTCAAAAGTGACTGGAACTTTAAAATATTAATCTGAACAAAAATAAAAACACGATATGGAAAATCTGAATTTCAAAACAGAGGACGAGAAAACAATACGCAAGAAAGAACACAGCCTGTTTCTTGCCATCGCAGCCACGGCTGTGGCTGTAATTGTGCTGGCAATCATAGGCTTCATCTCCATCAAGCCCGCACAGCAGATTGTGCAGGGACAAGTTGACGGCACCAACGTGCGCGTGTCGGGACTGATGCCCGGACGCGTGGAGAAATTGCATTCGGAAACAAAGTAGTCATAGCCAAGCTGACGGCCGTAGTAGTTCAGCCACGGGGTGACAAAGGTTGCTACATCAAGCATCTGTAGAGGAGAGTATATGATTGAGTGGCAATCGCTTGGATCTCTGAAATCCTGCCAGTACTCATCGGCGGTTGTATATGTCGGGCTGAAACGATAGGTGTTTATGCAAATCGAGTTCAACGCCGCGTCATACATGTTGGCAATCACAGCCGAACGAAACGTTTTGCCGTTGTTGTTCTTGATGCGCAGTTTCCAGGTTTCCTTGCCGCCCGGGGTGATGTTGTCGCGGAAAGTTTCGGCAACAATCTCAATTGAGTCTTGAGGCGTGGCTGGAGTAAGCGTGATGAATGCCGACTTCGTTTCGTGCTTGTCGGTCCAGTAGAGGCACAGGCACGAAGAGCCGCGCGGCGCAAATTCAGCCTTGCCCGTGAATTTATGCATTCCTGCCTCGGCATGGTGCCAGCCGTAGTCGGTCACGTTTCCGTCGCAGGCAATCACGTAGAAGAACCAATGCGGCTTGCTGTTTCCCCAGTTGAGAGAGAACGAGCCGTCGGCGGCGCACTTGATGTCGGCGTCTTTGTCGACGAGCATCGGAGTGTCGAACGCTGGCATTGCGTCGCTGAAGCGGTAGAGCCGCAACAGGAACGACGTGCTGCCACTGCCGTCGGGTATTGATACCGTGACGGTGTATTCTCCTGATGCAATGTTGTTTGCATCAATCGTGATGTTGTCGGGCGACAGAGAGCCTTTTTTCACCACGTTTGAAGCGGAGTCGGTGATTTCGTATGTTAGATTGTCGAAATTTTTCAAATCCCGGCTCAGCGCCACCGGCTTGTCGGCATTGGCGGTGATGTTGTCAAGCATTGGCAGCGACGCCAGTTTTCCCATTTTCAGTATCGCCGCTGCCGTTTGTGTCTCTCCGCGGCTGTCGGTGGCAGAAACTTTGGCATTGACAAAGATTTCGCCTTTGGCGGCAGAGAAGCATTCCGCCGGCACGCAGATTGAAAATTCGCCGTTGCTGTCGGTGGAGACGGTTGTCTCGTAGTCGGAAAAGTCCATATCGTCCCACCACCATGAGAAACTCTCGCTCAGCGCCACTTTTACATCTGTCTCTGTGAGAGGCATCTGTGAGAACGTCATGGCCTTGCCCTTTATCGTGACATGCTGGAGGTCGGACAGCTCTGATTTTTCACGGTCGATTTCGATGAAGAACGTAGGCGCCTTGTATTCGCTCACCTCGATGTTTCTCCACACCACAGGCATGTCGCCGGAAACGACAACAAGCTGGAACGTGCCCGTAAGTCCGTCGGTCGGCAGCGTGAACGATCCGCTGACGCGTCCGAATTCATCCGTCTGCAGTGTTTGTGACGCGATGGTCTCGTCGGCAGTGTTCTGCAATTCCACTGTCAGCGATTTCTTTTTGGCCGTTTCGAGGAAACGCATCCCCGAAACGTAGGCTGCTACAGCGAAGTTGACCGTCTCGCCGGGGCGATACACGCCGCGGTCGGTAAACACAGTCGCTTTCAAGTGTCGGCTGCCTTCTGTTGAAGCATAGTTGAGCCAAGTGCTTAATGAACGGCTGTGGTCGTTGCCTACGATTGCCTGGAAATAGTAATAGCCGTAGTCGTTGAGACTGTTGAGCATGGCATAGCCGTTGGCGTCAGTGCGAAGGCTTTTGACAATTTTTCCGTCCTCGTCTTTACGTACGGTCACGGTGGCTCCCTCGATAGGCTTTGAAGAGTCGGTGTCTACCACCATCAGAAAATAGTCGCCGTTGATGCGGTTCACCATCATGATGTCGATAGCCGACACCGTGAGAACCGATGGCGTTTGATTGGGGATAACGGCGTTGTGGGAGTTTCTGTCAATGAATTCAGGGACAAGAATATATCTTCCAGTCGGCAGTCCGGGGAAGCGCACCGTCTGATGGTCATCGGCATTAAGATTTGCCGACCATTCCATCATGGGCTTCATCTGTTTCAGGTTCTTCATCCTGATGTCGGAGATTCCGTCGACGGAATATGCGCGTATAGTGATTCTGTCTACATTCTTTTTGTTGATGTCAATCAAGATTTCCTCATTTGGTTTTGCCGCTTCTGAGTAGCTTATGCCCATTGTCTGCTGGTCGATGCGCTTCAGAAAATTGCGCAACGCGTTGATGCGCGGATAATTGCTGTGGCGAGCAACAGCCTTGCGCGCAAGAGTCACCGTCCTGGGACTTGAATCCAAGTCGACCAGATAGTCCAGAATCTCCACGGAATAGGGAGAGTCCTTGTATTTGTCGGCAAGGTTGAGAAGATGGGCTTTAAGCTCCGCTTCTGCAGCCTTGCTGTTGTTCTCGGAGCCCTTGATGCGTTGCAGCTCCGAGTAGATAAACGGGGCTGAACCCTCCTCATGGCTTGCCAGCAGGCTGGCGTAGATGCCTGCCACACATTGCCTTGCAGCGCTGTTTTCATTGCCGTTGGGATAAGAGTCGGCCAAGTCGTTGATTTTGGCGATGCAGTGGTGGGCGAGCATGTCATAGAGCGAAGGGACAAATTCCGGACACACATTCGGCATCTCAAGGATGCTCTCATAGTCCTTCACCGGCGTGGCGAGCAGCTCCGTGCGGTGGTACAAAATCGAATCTGTCAGCTCGATGATTCTGTCTTCATAGTCCTCCCGGCACCATTCCCGAGGGTCGGATGGACGCATGTCGCCGGCTTTCTGACGGGAGTCGTATTTGTAGCTTTCGTGCTGGTATGCCGCAACCACAATGTCGGACTCCAGACCAAGCAGCAGTGATTTCGCCCTGACGTCAGATACTCTTGCAGCGAAACTGTCCACGTGGTTTATAAGTTCCGGCATATAGTCGGCTGATATTTGCGATTTTGCGATAGAGAGGCGCACCAGTCCGTCGACAAGAGCCTTGTGGTTTCCCTTCTTGTCGGCTTTCTCGATTTGCTTTGTCGCGTCGTTGATCACGGTTTCCGGATATCTGAAATCAGGAACGTTGTTTTTGCCCCATGCCGCAGTGCCGCAGATAAGAGCCATTCCGGCAGCCAAAAGTAGTTTGCTCATAGTTTTTTATGTTTTGTTGTAACAAAAAAGCGCCTCAAGCATTTGTCTATGCAAGAAGCGCTTTGTGCCATGTCTGTTTCGATTTGTTATTTCGAGCGTCGTTGTTTCAGCAAATATTGGGTGAATTTTTCTTCCGCCTGCTTTAGCCGGAAAAGTTGCTTTTTCGACAGGAATTTGCTGAACTTGTTGAAATAATCCAATTCAATCTCACCTTGTTGTAGAGTGGTTTTAGCCATTGCTGTCGCCGCCGCTTCAAATTCAGTTTCGGATGCATTTGTGTCGGCAGCCGTTTTTTTCATCAGAGCCTCCGCTTCTCTGTTCATCTTGTAGATGGTCTTTTCCATTTCCTCATATAGCGGAAACAGTTGGTTTTGCTGCTCTTTTGACAGATTCACCTCTTTGGTGAAGAATTCAAATTTAGTTTTTCTTATTTGCTCCATCCATCTCGCCCGTTGAGCCGCCGTGCTTTGAGCAGACAGAGCGCAAGGCGCAAGGATTATTGCGATAAGAAAAGAGATAAGGGTCGATTTGCGGATCATGTCGATTTTTAAATTAGTTTGCCGTAGTGTCGAAATCCATTGAAGTGTCAATGCCGATTGTGTCGTTCAGAAGGTCGTCGATAGACACTGTTCCAGATTTTTCCAGTTCATTCCACATGTCTTTGTCCTTCATCGCTTCTGCAATCTGACCTTCGGCGGCGATTTCGCCACTGCGAGTCTTCAAATCTTTGAACAGATATCCCATACACCATACACCGGCAAACATAGCCGCCATGTAGACATACGGACGGATACGCAACCAACGCGTAGGCTTCCGCTTGGCAGGAATCTGCTTTTCGGGCAGTGATGCAGCCATTTTCTTCGCAAAATCAGCGAAATAGCCTTCGGGCACATTGAAACCCGCATCTTTGCCAACTTTGGTTAATATGTCGCTTTTTTTGTCCATAGTACCGTTTTGACTTAGTTAATGCCGTATGGTTTAATTCTGCGAGAAAAAAAGTTCAATTTTTTTTACAGCGTGGTGGTATGAAGCTTTCAGCGCGCCCACCGTGGTTCCGAGGATTTCCGACATGTCCTCATATTTCATCTCGTCGAAATACTTCATGTTGAAAATCATGCGCTGTTTATCGGGCAGGGTTGCGATGGCTTTTTGCAGCAACAGTTTCAGCTCGTCACCGTCAAACCATTGGTCGCTTTCGAGCGAGTTTACGAGAAACGAGTCGTCATCGTCGATTGAAATGTTTTGTTTCTGCTTTTCCTTGTTGATGAACGTAATAGACTCGTTGATGGCGATTTTATACAGCCAGGTGGAGAGCTTCGCGTCGCCGCGGAAGTTCTCTATGTTTGACCAAGCCTTCAGAAACGTGTTTTGCAGCAAGTCGTTGGCGTCGTCGTGGTTCATCACCATGCGTCGTATTTGCCAATAGAGTGGCTCGCTGTAGGTCTTGATGATCTCAGTGAATGCCTCCCTGCATTGTTTCGGGTCGTGAAGCCTTTTGACTATTTCAGTATCGTCGATGAGCATAATATGTTTCAAAGGTACGCTATTTTTGCAGAAATATCCAAATTTAGAAATAAATCAGATTATAAAAAACTTTAAAATAGTCAAAACGGCACATCCGCAACAGGATATGCCGTTTTGATTATTTTATTGCAGATGCCTATTTCTCAGAGTTTTGCTTGGCAGAAGGCAGCAGTTTGCCCATTGCTGCAACGGAATAGTTCAAGCCTTTGATGTTGCAGTTGAACGCAACGCTTGCAACCGCGCCCTTTGAGGATGTTTCCATGCGGAAGTTTGCCACTTTGTAGTTTGGCATCGGAGTGTCGCTGATTTTCGGAATCAGCTCGTCGGCTTTGAATACGTAGCCGGAAGCCGTCATCTCGACATCAACATCGGGGAACACCATCGTCATCTGCGGCATTCTCTGTGCGAACTGAGCTGAAACGATGGTCACGTTTGCCTTTGTCGACGTGATGAAGTTTACAAGATAGGTTGTCACGGTTGTTGTAAACGGAGCGATGCCCTCAGCCGATGTCGTTGTAGAGCAGTTTGTGTAGTAAATTTCCGGGATTCCGCGACGTGCATCCGCTGCAGCCCGACTGCACGGTGCAGGGCGCGCTCGAACTGTACGACAGCCTCGACCGCGCGCTTGCCGCCATCACTGGCATGGCGCACTTCACGCTCAACCCGTTTGCAGGCGCCCACGGCGAGCTGACGGGTCTGATGGTGATGCGCCGCTACCACGAGCTGCGTGGCGACACCAACCGCACAAAGGTGATTGTGCCCGACAGTGCCCACGGCACCAACCCTGCCAGCGCGGCTGTGTGCGGACTTAAAGTGGTGGAGGTGAAGTCGCTCGACGACGGCACTATCGACATCGACGCGCTGCGTCCGCTGCTCGACGACACCGTGGCTGGCATCATGATGACCAACCCCAACACGCTCGGCTTGTTTGAAACACGCATTCCGGAGATTGCGGAGATGGTGCACGCCTGCGGCGGACTGCTCTACTACGACGGCGCAAACTTCAACCCGCTGCTTGGCAAGGTGCGCCCGGGCGACATGGGATTCGACATCATGCACCTCAACCTGCACAAGACGTTCTCCACGCCTCACGGAGGCGGAGGCCCAGGCTCGGGTCCTGTGGGCGTTGCCGCGCATCTGGCTGAGTGCCTGCCCGACTTGAAGGTGAGCCGCGGCGACGACGGCTTGCTCCACACTGTGCGCACGCCGGAGGCTGCCGGACGCATATCGGGATTTCTGGGCAACTTCGGTGTGCTGATGCGCGCATACGCCTACATCCTGATGCTCGGCAAGCAGAACATCCGTATGGCTGGTCCGTTGGCCACACTCAACGCCAACTACATCAAGGAGTCGCTCAAGGATTGCTACAAACTGCCTATCCCGTCGGTCTGCAAGCACGAATTTGTGTTTGACGGATTGGCCGACAAATCGACGGGCATAACCACGCTCGACATAGCCAAGCGTCTGCTTGACTATGGCTTCCACGCTCCGACAATCTATTTCCCGCTGCTCTTCCACCAGGCAATCATGATCGAGCCTACCGAGACGGAGTCGAAGGAAACGATTGACGAGTTTATCGACGTGATGCGCCGCATCGCGAAGGAGGCTGTCGAAAAGCCGGAGGCTCTGCGCGAGGCTCCGCTTACCACTCCTGTGCGCCGTCTTGACGAGACTACTGCCGCCAAGCATCCGATACTGACATTCAAAGAGTTGCAACAATGCTGACAACCGATCTGATTATAATCGGCGCGGGTCCGGGCGGTTATGAGACCGCCCGGCTCGCCGCGCGCCGCGGACTGAGCGTGGCGCTGATTGAGCGTGGCGAGGTGGGTGGCACATGCCTTAACGAGGGATGCATTCCCACGAAGGCTCTCTGCCGCACCGCCGCCATGGTGAGCGATTTTGCGGAGGCTGAGGCTTTCGGAATCAAGGATGTCGCCTTCACGCTCGATTTTCCCGCCGTGATGGAGCGCAAACGCGCGGTGGTCAAGCAGTTGCGCGACGGAGTGGAATCGCTCATTTCCAACCCCAACATCCATCTGCTCCGCGGAGAGGCTCGTTTTGTCGACGCGCTGACGGTGGAGGCTGCCGGCGAACGCGTCACGGCGAAAGACGTGATCATCGCCACCGGTTCGTCGTCGGCGATGCTGCCAATCGACGGCAATACGCTTGAGGGCGTGCTGACGTCGCGCGAGCTGCTCGACATCGACAGCGTGCCGCAAAGGCTATGCATAGTGGGTGCGGGCGTAATCGGGCTGGAATTTGCTTCGGTGTTCAGCGCATTCGGCAGCGAGGTGACGGTGCTTGAATATGCCAAAGAGGTGCTGCCGCATTTCGACAGCGACCTTGCAAAGCGACTGCGCCAGAGTCTGGGCAAGCGAGGCATAAAGATTGAGACGCAGGCTGCCGTGAAATCAATCGCCAAAGAGGGCGACGGGCTGGCGGTGGCTTACGAACGCAAGGGTAAGGAACAGTCGGTGACTGCCGACAAGGTGCTGATGGCTGTGGGTAGACGCGCCAACGTGGGCACGCTCAACCTCGCCGACATCGGCGTGGAGTTCTCGCCTCGCGGCATCGCCGTCGACGGCAATATGCAGACCAACGTGCCTCACGTCTATGCCGTGGGAGACGTGAACGGTTTGATGATGCTTGCACATGCGGCTACGTTCCAGGGCATCCGCGCGCTCGACGCTATTATGGGTGTCGACGACAACCTGAGGCTCGACGTGATTCCGGCGGCGGTGTTCACTATGCCTGAAGTGGGCATGGTGGGACTGACGGAGGACGACTGCAAGGCGCAGGGCATCGAATATGTGGCTAAAAAGGCGTTTTTCCGCGCCAACGGCAAGGCGGTGTGCCTCGGCGAGACCGACGGCTACTGCAAACTGATTGCCGCCGCCGACGGACGCCTATTGGGATGCCACATCTATGGTCCGCATGCCGCCGACCTTGTACAGGAGGCTTGTGCGCTGATTACTCGCGGCGACTCGATTGCCGACCTGCAAGGCATCGTGCACTCTCACCCTACGCTGAGCGAGATTGTGCAATCGGCTGCACACTGCTGACTTTTAACGCATACTGAAAACTGTATCATCCATCAGCTTGGATGATACAGTTTTCTTTTTGTCCCGATGGCGCACGATGTGCCGGTGTGTGCTGTCACTATACACAAAAAGCGCCCCCTTGCGGGAGCGCTTTTTACTATATGCTATCTCTAAGGATTAGAGGATAACTTTCTTAACAACTGGAGCACCAGCTACGACAGCCTTAACAATGTAAGCGCCTGTTGCAGGAGCGGCAACCTCAGATGCGTTGCGAGCCTCAGCTACTTTCTGACCAGCTACGTTGAACACTTCGATAGTCTCAGCTACTTCGCTTACAGCGATAACGTTACCGTTAACTGTGATGTTTGCAGCTGCAACTACGTTGCTTTCTACGCTGTCTTCTTTCTTCTTAGTAATCTTGTAAACGCCCATACCGTTGAAGCATTTGAAAGTCAAGACAAGTGCAGAACCATCGTTCTGTGGCAAGCAGAAGATAGAGTGTACGCGAGTACCTGTGTCTGAAGTCTGACCAAGACCGTCAGCAGGAACTGTCCACAATGGCTTCATTGACTCGAACGACATATTTTCATCAACAGTTGTGATGATAGCCTGGCATTTGTGAGGGGCGTTATACTGACCTTCAGAATAAATCATCAAGTTAGTGCCGTCAACAGAACCTTCTGCGATACCGTTAGTTCCATTATCCGGCTCAACAACTGTTCCTGACGTAATAACTCCTTCTTTGTCTTTCACTATCAAGTCAGCATTGCCGATGTTGTCAATCATAGCACCGTCTGAGCCATAGAGAGCTGGCTGAGAAGTAAAGCCGTCGATGTAGAACATATTCATATTGCCCGACTTAGAACCGTCACGGACAATCTTCAAAACAGAACCCAAGCTGAAGCCTGTGATACCATTAGGGTAAGTTTGTCCAGCTTTGATTGCCTGGAAAGTAGCCTGGTCTGTCCAGCCGCCCATCCACTCGTTAGAACCTTTTTCGCGTACCCATTTGAATACGTTCATATTGTCGGCAGCAGAAGTAACAGCCATAACTGTTGCATTAGCCTCAACACCTGTGATGTCACCGATAACGTCGCAGTAGTCAATGCGACCAGTACCACCGTCAAAGAACAAGTCGCCAACCGAAGTGACAGCACCTGTAGTCAGGTCAACTGTATAAACCTCGTATTGTCCGTCACCCTTTGAGTTTGCGCTGTATGTTGCAGCATAGAAATGTCCGTACTCATCGAAACCAACTTGGTTGACAGCCAAAGTGCCACTGAATGCCTCACCGCCCTTAGTCAATGCCAAAGAACCAAGGTAAGCACCTGTCTTAAGGTCAAATTTCTCGATTGTTGCAGTTTCACCGCTCAAGCCTACATAAACAGTTGTTCCATCTGTAGTTGCAGTACGTGCGCTTGTAGAAGCAATAGGGTTTGCTTTGTAAGCATCTTCTGTGTGGAAACGGTCAAAAACCCAAAGGTTTTCGCAATTGATGCCATCAACAGACTCATAAGTCTGGCCATCAGTTGCTGCAAATGCAGAAGCACCTGCGAGCATCAACATTGATGCAGAGAGTAAAAGTTTCTTCATAATTAAATAGTTTTTGTTAGTAAAATTCCTTTCTATTTAGGTTTGTTTTTGAAGCCGGTTGCACGGCTTTCAAATCACACCGCTAAAGTAGTGCTAACTTTCCGATGGTGCAAATATTTCAAGCAAAATAATTGCATCAATTCCTTAAATTTTGTTTACTACTGACTGCGTGAGCGGAACAATACCACTCTCTGGACGATGATGCCGACTGACCGCGTGAGCGGTCACGCTTTCAGTTAACCCCCGACATCGTCGGGGGACTGGTGCGCAACCGACTGCGCCGCGTGAGCGCCGCCGCTGAAGCCACTGATGATAGACACTCATTCCTCAGCGGCACCGCCCTGCGGTGCATGCCGCTCCTTTGCCCATCCCCGGACTGCGTCCGGGGTTAACTGAAAACGGGTCCGCGTTGCGGACCGGCACCTCTGCTCTGGTCGATGCTCCATGACTGCGCTGCGGACCGGCACCCCTGCTCTGGATGATGCTCCATGACTGCGCTGCGGACCAACACCGCCACTTTGGTCTCGATGCTGCCAACTGACCGTGTGAGCGGACCAATACCCCTACTCTGGTCTCGATGTTGCAGACTTGACCGCGTGAGCGGTCACGCTTTCAGT
>JABLTM010105036.1_pt1 | contig 11591 bp, 11 predicted proteins | sample 7160121 | NCBI WGS metagenome assembly JABLTM01 (sample SAMN14651224, study PRJNA627086) | human gut metagenome | isolation source: feces | host: Homo sapiens | reverse complement strand
TAGCTGTTCAGGTAGATGTAGTGCTTCTGGTACTTCCCTTCTCCCACTTCGCAGGTCACAACAAGTTCGTTGTCGCTGTTGTTGGAGAGGCTGAATGTGCCCTCCATCTCCAGCAGCACTTTATCAGTACGGGCATTCAGCACCGTAATGCGCCGCTGGATGTTGAAGTTGTCCGCTTCCTGGTTCAGGTTGCGGCGCACCCTGCTGGCCTCCGAGCAGCCACACAGGGTGCCTGCAAGCATGACACCTGCAATGGTGCCTGCTGCGATTCGTTTTACGTTCATCGTTTCCTCCTCTCGACTGTCCTTCACCGTTCTTTGATGTGCAGAACCTTCCTCCACACGAATTCAGTAGCTGCCTTTATCTCTTCATCGGATGTTGTCAACTTCCGGTTTGCCATGATGTGCGCCAGCGCCTGCGTACAGACATAATAGTTCAGCCATTTCAGCACAACATCTTGTGCTTTTATGCATATTCTGATAAAATAATATCGGAACGTGCATAGTGCCAATGCATCACCTTACATGGAGGGATTTTCTATTAGCAAAAAAGCAAGAGTTGTCGTCACATCTCAGAATGATAGTGGACGTAACGTCAAATTTCACGATACCGTTACTAACCGAAACATGAATTACCAGCAGTTCGTTCGCTCTATTGAACTCGGACATTATGAGGATTATCATGTCCGCACGATCAACGGAGTTAAGACTCCCGTTTCTAACCCTGATAAGAGTAAGAGCAACAATCTGGGTTAATTCTGGACGATACATCGAATCCCATCTTTTTCTATGATTTCGCTTTCTGTAATCACAGCAAGCACCTCATCATTTTTATCGAACACAACAACTTGTTTGGCATTTGCACTTCCGTGATTCAACACACTGCCCTGTCCCTCTGGGATGGGGCTTTGTTGCTCTTTTGGGTAGAAAAGTGTATCTACGCTAACACCTAACACCTCCGCTATTTTTGCGGCGTGATAGGGCGAGATCATCTTTCTTCCGTTCAACATGGCACTAAACATATTGGGTGTTAAGCCACATTTTTCAGCAACGTGCTTCTTTATCAACCCTTGCCGCTTGATCTCTTGGGCGATGCCATAGCTCAGCGGTAGATTTAACGCTTCGATTGTCACTGTCTTCACCTCCTATCATCTCGCGTTCAGCTGGCTTCTTCAGTTCTTTACAGCTTTCGTTTTACGTAAGTCCTGATTAAAAAAAATAAGCGCAGCCTCGCAAGGGGTATCACACAGCAAATCAGCCATCATCAGCAACTTTCCGAACGGAATCTTCTCCGGATGTTCAAGATACGCCGCTAAAGTATTGCGGTTTACCCCGATTCCTTGAGCTAGAGATGCAATTGTATAGCCTTTCTCGCTCATTTTCCCTCTAATCTTCGGTGCATTGACCCGGTACATATACTCGCCTCCTTTCGTATTGCGTAAGTTCAGTATAGCACTCACTTGCGCACAAGCCAACGCACTTTGCACTTTTTCTTTCGCAGAATGCAAGTTTTTTCTTGCGTCTTGCCCCGCCATGTGTTAACATACGCTTAGAAGCGAGGTGAGAACAACGAATTTATCTACCATTTTGAAAGAACAACGGAAGAAACTGGGACTTACTTTGGCTGAAATCGCCGATATTATGGGTGTTTCCGAAGCCACTGTGCAACGCTGGGAAAGCGGTAACATCAAAAACATTCGTCAAGAACGTATCTCAAAATTGGCCGAGGTTCTCCATGTGACTCCAGCCAGTTTGATGGGGTGGGAAAATCCTGAGAGCAATATCCCATCCGGTTTCCAGCCCGTCCCGCCTATGAAAGCAATCCCTCTTGTAGGGCAAATTGCTTGCGGCGAGCCGATCACAGCGGAAGAGAACATTGAGGACTATGTGACGAGTCTCCGCGCTTGGCACGCAGATTTCGCGCTGAAATGCATCGGAGACAGCATGGAACCCAAAATCAAAGACGGCGACATTGTTGCCATTCGGAAGCAGTCGACTGTTGAGAACGGGCAGATTGCCGCAGTTCGCATCGATACAGAGGCGACCTTAAAATGCGTTCATCAATCCCGAGACCGTCTTATTTTACAGCCGATCAACCCAGTCTATGAGCCTATCGTCCTAATCGGCGAGGAAATCAACCGTGTTGCGATCGAGGGAAAAGCCGTTGGCCTGTGCCGAGATCTATAACATCGATTGAGAAAAGAGAGGAGAATTTTAAATGGCGAAAAAGAGAAAACGGTCAGCCAAGCAAACTGGCAGCGGGATAGGCTCTTTACTGCTTATTATCCTTTTGTTTGCGAGCTGCTCCAGCATGTGCGACGGAAACAGCAAAAGTTCTAACAACAGTTCCGCTATTACTGCACCAAAAGTACAACCTTCTGTTAGCTCAGTCAGCGAGGAAGCGCCTGAATCAAGCAACCCTTTGTTGAACTTAAAAGTAGCAGAAGCCGATTATAAAGACCCAGATTCCGGCGTTACTTTGAAGCGTGCATATGTAAAAATCCCTCACGACAAATGGAACGCCCTTTCAGATGACGAGATTGTAGAATTTTATGAAACCTGCATCTCAGAAACTGATGCGACCCACTTCACAATTGATTTTGAGGATGGAACCGGCATCTATTTTCCGAACTGTTCAAGATATGACGCCTTGGAGGGGAAACTCGATCAGGACGGGCGCGTAGAAAACGCAGAAAAGCAAATTACGGTTGAAACTGATGGCTCTCTGACTAAGGAAGACCCTGCACCTGCTGAGACCGAGCAGCCGGTGCAAACGCCGACAGAAGTACCGCAGGAGGCCCAGGACACCGAGGAACGTGTGTGGATCCCAACAAACGGGGGGAGTAAGTACCACTCCAATCCGAGCTGTAGCAAGATGAAGAATCCGCAGGAAGTGACAATCTCCCAGGCACAAAGCCGTGGATTTACTGCTTGCAAAAGATGCTACTAAATCGCGAATCCTTGAAGATGGTGATCCAGTGTAAGCCGCCCGAAGAAATCATCCTCTACAAAGAATAACTCACAACAAAAAACCGCCCCGGTGCTGGAACACCGAAGCGGTTCAAAGGGTAGTAAGTTTTCGATGGCCTACTACCCTTCTATTATAGCGCCCAACTGGGCGAAATGGAAGGAGAAAATGCAATGGCCACGATAAAAAAGCAAGGCAAAGGGTATCAGATCACTGTATCGGCTGGTTATGACATCAACGGTCGGCAAATCCGGAAATACCTGACCTGGGTGCCGGAACCTGGCATGACGAAGCGTCAGCTCGAAAAAGAACTGAACCGGCAGGCTGTGCTTTTCGAGGAGCAGGTCAGGGACGGCAATATTTGTGACGGCAGCATCCGTTTCAAGGAGTTTTCTGAATTGTTCATGCAGCGCCACGCGAACCCGAACTTGAAGGAAAAGACGTCCTACGAATATCAGGCCAAGCTGGTACGCATCAATCAGGCAATCGGCCACATCCGGCTCAGAGACCTGAAACCCGCTCACCTTGCCGCGTTTTACGCAAATCTCCAGGAAGCCGGGATCCGCGCTGGCGCAACGACAGCAGTGTGCAAAATCGACTTTGCGCAGTGGATGAAGGAGCATCGCACAAGCATGGCCAAGCTCTCTCACAGCACCGGCGTGTCCCTTTGGTCGTTCAAGCAGATGAAAGCCCGGAAGAAGATTGCGATTGAGAACGCGGCGGTGATCGCGACGGCAATGAACGCCCAGCTTGAAGACGTCTTTCTGGTCATCAAGGACACAACTCCGCTTGAGCCTGGCACCATCCACGCTTACCATCGGGTCGTGTCCGCCGTCCTGTCCAAGGCCGCAAAATGGGGATACCTCAAAGACAATCCCGCCACGAAGACCGACCTGCCCAGCTTGGGCGACAGATCAGCGGCATACCTGGATGAGGACGACGCCCGGAAGCTGCTTGAATTGCTCCAGGACGAGCCAATCAAATGGAGGACACTCATCACCTTCGACCTCTTGTCTGGGCTGCGACGGAGCGAATTGCTCGGCCTGAGGTGGGAGGATGTGAATATTGACACTCAGACCATCGCAGTGCGCCAGACCTGGAATTACACGCCCCGGAAGGGTACTTATGCCAGCACGCCGAAGACCTCAAAATCTCGCCGCCCCCTGAAGCTCCCCCGCTCTGTGTTCTTGCTGCTGCTGGAATACCAGCGCTGGCAGGATGAGCAGCGGTGCGCGATGGGTGACGCCTGGGAGGACATTGACGGGCGCGTGTTCACCACTGAGCTGGGCGCTCCGATTTTTCCAGACAGCATCACAGCGTGGTTTTCAAAGTTCATCGCCCGAAGCGGCCTCCCAAAGGTGACCGTCCATTCCCTCCGCCATACATACGCCAGTCTGATGATCGCTGATGGCACACCGCTGGTGGTCGTATCCAAGGCGCTCGGACACGCCCAGCCCAGTACGACGGCGAATATTTACGCCCATGTTATTGCATCCGCCGAGGCGAAGGCTATGGAGACCTTCGACCGATTTGACGATGTTGTTGCGGTAAAGAAAGCAGAGTAAACGTTAAATAAACGTTAATCTGCTGATTTCAACAAATGCCCAGAAATAAGAAAAACCGTGTAACCATTGGGATTACACGGTTTTTTGTGGAGCTACTGGCCGGATTTGAACCGGCGACCTGCTGATTACGAATCAGCTGCTCTACCAACTGAGCCACAGTAGCACACAACGTAGAGCTATAGTATCACACTTTGTCCAACTCGTCAATCCCCTTTTTCCACCTTGCTTTGCTCCGCTCCGTCTTTGTCTCGCGGACGTTTTTTAACAGCGGCGCTTGGATTCCCTTAAAAAAATACTCACTTTTCCGCGATTCCCTCGTTTTTCAAACTGCTGTATCATGTCACTCTGTTTGCATAACTTTTTCGTTCCACAGGGCGTTTCTCCGTTGCCGCAGCTTACTTTGGATTTTTTTCTGTGGATTTCTCGGCTTTCCACAGACAGTTATCCACTTTCTCCACATCTTTTCCCACATCTCAACTGCAATGTGGGAAAAGATGTGCTTTATCATTTACATAATTGCGCCAGGTTCCCGTTTTGCTATTTTGTACGTCACATAAAGACACCTCAAACATCTGCACTGATGTCCCGATTGGCATACCCATTCAGCGACCAATCCCCTCGCCGGCCGGCCAAGTACTCATAATAGGCTTGGCATCCGATCATGGCGCCGTTGTCGCCGCACAGGGAGAGCTTGGGCAGGTAGAGCTGTTTGCCGCTGATCTGGCAGGCGCGTTCCAGCTCCGCCCGAATCTTGGAGTTGGCCGCCACACCGCCTGCGGCGGCGATCTTGGTGCGGCCGCACTGCTCTGCCGCTTCCATGGCACGGGGCACCAACTCATCCGCCACGGCACGGGAGAAAGAAGCAGCGAAGGAGGGCAGATCCAGCGGCTCCTTTTTCTGCTCGGCGTTGTGAATGAGGTTCAGCGCCGCCGTTTTCAGGCCGGAGAAGGAGAAGTCCAGTGGTGCGCCGTCCACCTTGGCACGGGGCAGCTGGTACTTCTTCTCGTCCCCCCCCTGAGCCAGTCGATCCATGGGGCCGCCGCCGGGGTAGCCGATGCCCAGCACCCGTGCCACCTTATCAAAGCATTCGCCGGCGGCGTCATCTCGGGTGGCACCCAGCAGCTCCATTTTGGTGTAGTCCTGAACATCCACAATGAGGGTGTTGCCGCCGGAGACGCAGAGGCAGAGGAAGGGCGGCTCCAGGTCGGGGTGAGTGATGTAATTGGCGGCGATATGACCCCGAACGTGGTGGACGGGGATGAGGGGCACACCCAGGCCATAGGCGGCGCTTTTGGCAAAGTTGACCCCCACCAGCACCGCTCCGATCAGCCCCGGTGCGTAGGTGCAGGCCACAGCGTCGATATCCTTTCGGGTCACACCCGCCTGCTCCAACGCCTGATCGGCCAGGCCGTAGATGGCCTCCAAATGCTTTCGGGAGGCGATCTCCGGCACCACGCCGCCGTAGATGGTGTGCATATCCACCTGGGAAGCGATGGCGTCAGCCAGGACGGTGCGGCCGTCTCGGACGACGGCTACGGCTGTCTCATCGCAGGAGGATTCTACTGCAAGAATATTCAAGGAAAACACTCCTTATTCGTCATTTTCGTCAGGCTTTTCGGCCTGAAAATACTTGGTCATGATGATGGCGTCCTCTTTGGGCGCATCGTAATAGTCCTTCCGCCGCCCCACCTGCTCGAAGCCGTGCTTCAGATACAGCTGCTTGGCCGGAGCGTTGGACGCCCGAACTTCCAGGGTCAAAAAGGCAAGCTGATGTGCCTTGCCGAAGCGCAAAAACACATCCAGCAGCGCCTGGGCGATGCCTTGCCGCCGGTACTCCTCCCGAACGGCCACGTTGTCAATATACCCCTCACCGGCAATGACTGAGATGCCGGCGTAGCCCAACACCTGTCCATTGTCCCCCACAGCCACGATGAAAGAGGCGGTGGGGTTGTCCAGCTCCTCCGCCAGCATCTGCTCATTCCAGGGCTTAGAGAAGCACTGCCGCTCCAGCTCCGCAATCTGCGGGATCCACTCCATCGTCATAGGCACTAGTCGATAGCTGGCCGCCTGTCTCTGTTCACTCATCTTGCGCTCCTCCTCAATGGGCATCCGCCCAGCTGTGTCCTACATGGGCTTCTGCTTCCAATTTCACATCCAGAGAGACCACCTGTTCCATCTCCTCCTTCAAGAGCTTGGCCACAGTCTCCCCTTCCGCCTCCGGACACTCCACAATCAGCTCATCGTGTACCTGGAGCACCAGCCGTCCCTGCAAGCCCTCCGCTTTCAGGCGGGCTTGGACGCGGATCATGACCAGCTTGATGATGTCCGCCGCAGTGCCCTGGATGGGCATATTCAACGCCACCCGCTCACCGAACATCCGTTTCATCCGGTTGGAGTCCTTCAGCTCCGGAATATCCCGACGGCGTCCCATAAGGGTGGTCACATAGCCGTCCGCCTTGGCCTGCTCCACGATGCGTTTCTGGTACTCACGGACACCGGCGTAGGTGGCAAAATAGCGCTCCATATAGTCCTTCGCTTCCGCCCGGCTAACGCCGATGTCCTTGGCCAGAGAGAACTCGGAAATGCCGTAAATAATACCGAAATTCACCGCTTTCGCCGAGGAACGCATCTGTTTGGTCACCAATTCCTCCGGTACGCCAAAGACCTGGGCAGCGGTCATGGTGTGGATGTCCGCTCCCATCCGGAAGCCCTCCAGCATGACCTGATCCTGGGCGATATGCGCCAACAGGCGCAGCTCGATCTGGGAGTAGTCAGCATCCACCAGCACGTTACCGGGGCCGGCAATGAACATCTTGCGCATCTCTGCCCCCAAAGGGGTGCGGACGGGGATGTTCTGCAAATTGGGTTCGGTGGAGGACAGGCGTCCGGTGGCAGTGACGGTGTTCTGGAAGCTGGTGTGGATGCGGCTGTCCGAGCCGATGACCTTGGTCAGACCATCCACATAGGTGGATTTCAGCTTGGCCAGCTGGCGGTACTCCAAGATCTGCTCCACGATGGGATGCTGCCAGCGGAGCTTTTCCAGCACCTCGGCGTTGGTAGAATACCCTCGCTTGGTCTTTTTGTAGGCGGGTAATCCCAACTTGTCGAACAAAATTTCGCCCAACTGCTTGGTGGAATTGATGTTGAACTCCTCCCCCGCCAGGTCGTAAATGCTGTCCCGACAGCCGTCAATCCTCTTAGCCAACATTTCCCCGAACTGGGTCAGCGCCTCTCGGTCGATGCGGAAGCCGCTCTGCTCCATCTCTGCCAGCACCGGACAGAGGGGTAATTCCACCGTGTTGAGCAATTCGGTCAGCCCCTGGGCTTCCAGCTCCGGCTCCATCTTCTCGTACAGTGCGCCGATGGCAGCGGTGTGACGAAGCATAGCGGTCATGGCTTCGGTTGGCTCCTCCAACGGCGGAAAGGCGTCCTCTGCCAAAAAGATCTGGGCTGGAGGCAGCTCAAACCCCAGCCACTTGACGCTCAATTTTTCCATGGCGTAGCTGCCATCGGTGGGTGCCAGCAGATACGCTCCCAGGGCGGTGTCGAAGCGGAAGCCCTCAATGGGCAGTCCCTCCGCCAGCAAATCTTCTGCCAGCTCCTTCACTTGGTGGGTGACCTTGGTCACTTTGTCTGAGAACAGCACCTCCAAACAGTGCCGGTAAGCATCCGCCCCCACTCGGTCAGGCAGGATGACCGCACCGATGGAGCCTTCGTCCTCCTCCACACCGTCCACAGCTACCCCTTGCAAATCCGGCAGGGTCAGCACGGATACCCACGGGGCATTCTGCCACAGGGTCAGCAGCTGTTCCAGCCGAGTCGGGTCGGCGACCAATTCCATCTGGCAGGCGCCCTCTGTCAGTTCCTCTGGCTCTCCGCCGTTTTCCGCTGGGGACAGGCCATAGCGCTGGATGAACTGGTTGAACTCCAGCTTCAAGAACAGCTGGTATAGCGCGTCTCGGTCTGGCTCCTGGCGCAGGACGTCCTCCGGTTGAAACACAATGGGCGCATCGCAGCGGATCCGCGCCAGGTCGTAAGACAGCTCCGCCTGCTCCCGTCCCTCGGTGAGCTTTTTGCGCACGGCCGGTTTCAAGTCCAGGTCGTCCAGCTTGGCGTAGATCTCCGCAATGGTGCCGTACTGCTGGATAAGGCTCGTGGCGGTCTTTTCGCCAATCCCCTTCACGCCGGGGATCTGATCGGAGGCATCCCCCCACAGCCCTTTCAGGTCGATCAGCTTCACCGGCTCGAACCCGTACTTCTCCTCAAACACTGTCGGCGTCACCTGCTTCACCGTGGTCTGTCCCCGACTGGTGGTGACCAGATTCACGGTAGTGTGGTCGGTGACCAGCTGAAGGGAGTCCCTGTCGCCGGTGACGATGACGCAATCCCAGCCCTTCTGCTCACAGGTGCGAGAGATGGTGCCCAACAGGTCATCCGCCTCCCAGCCGTCCAGTTCGTAGGTTGGGATGTGCATGGCAGCCAGAATTTCCTTCAACACCGGCATCTGCATGGCCAGCTCCTCTGGCATGGCGTGGCGCTTGGCCTTATAGCCTGCATAGGCCAGGTGGCGAAAGGTGGGGGCCTTCCGGTCGAAGGCCACGCAAAGGGCGTCCGGCTGCTCGTCATTGGTCAGCTTCTGCAAAATATTCAAAAAGCCAAAAAGGGCGTTGGTATACAACCCATTCCGCGTGGAGAGCAGCCGCACCCCATAAAAGGCTCGGTTGACGATCGAGTTCCCGTCCAATACCATCAATTTCATCCTTGTATCCTCGCTTTCCTGCGTCCGTATCCCAATCCTCTCTCCTACGCCACGCAGGCAGGCGCAGGACGGATAGGCAAAAGCTCCTGTCCAGTGCTGAACAGGAGTTTTGGCATTTTACTTGGATTTTGTCTCGTTTGTCGCACTTTTTTCGCCTTCGCCGTGGTACTTCTCATAGGTCTGAATGATCCCCTTGGCGATGGCTTTGGCATAGGCCTTTTTGTGCTTGTCCAGCAACTGGTTGTCCTTCTGGTTGTCGATGAACCCCAGCTCGATGAGCACGCCGGGCATCTTGGTCTTGCGCAGGACATAGTAGCTGGAGGAGGCGCTTTCCTGGGTGCCGTGCTTGACCCCACGGTTTTGCTGGACGCCTACTTTGACCATCCGCTTTTGGATAGCCTCAGCCAGAGCGTTGGACTCCTTGCTGTAGTCCGCCCGTGTCCAAGTCTCCACGCCGCAGCCCAGCGGGTTCAGGTTGCGGTGGATGGAGACAAAGTAGTCCGCATTTGCCTGATTGGCACACTGTGCCCGCTCGCTCAGCTCCACATACTTGTCTTTGGTGCGGGTCAGAACCACCTGAACATTTTCCTGTTCCAGGTACTTCTTGATCAGCTTGGCCATCATCAGCGCATCATCGCTCTCGTGCCGCTTGCCGGACACACAGCCGCTGTCGTTGCCGCCGTGGCCAGGGTCTAAGCAGACGGTAAAGCGGGCGGCTTCCTGCTTGGTGTCTGCCAGTTCGGTCTGGACAGCGGAGACAGGCTGACTTTCCGCCGCCTCCCCTGTCGGCTCCTGATCCCACTGCCGCGCCTGGGGCAGGATGGCCAGCACCACAAAAAAGGCCACAAGCAAAGCCACTGCTCGTCCTCCACGGCTGAAGGCTGCTTTCTTTTCTCCCTTTCCGGTTTGCTTCATGCGATTGGATTCCTTCTGCCTTGTTTACATCCGATCCGGAGCGGTGAAGCCCAACAGATGGATGGAAGTCTCCAACACCCGCAGCACCAGGCGGATGAGGGTGACGTAGCCGGCCTGCTTGGCGGCGTCCGGTTCCTTCATGATGTTGTGTTCGCCGTAGAACTGGTTCAGGCAGTTGGCCAGGTCGTAGATATAGTGGCAGAGACGGTTGGGGGCGTTCTGGGCGTAGGCTTCCTCAACCGCCTCGTTGAAGCGGCACAGAGTCAGCGCCAGGTCAGTTTCCTTTTTGCTCTCCGGCGGCAGGATGGTGCCCAGCTTTGCGTCAGGATGGGCTGCCTGGAATCGGGTCAGGATGGACTTGATGCGCACCATAGAGTACATGATATAGGGGCCGGTGTTGCCTTCAAAGGCGGTGAAGCGGTCGATGTCGAAAATGTAGTCCTTGTAGGGCTGGTTGGACAGGTCGCCGTACTTGATGGCCGCCAGACCCACCTTGTCTGCGATGTCCCGCATTTCGGCTTCGGTCAGGTTGCCGCCATTGCTCTCTACTTTTTGATAGATGGCATCGCTGACGCTGCCCAGCAAGTATTCCAGCCGCATAACACCGCCGTCACGGGTCTTGAAGGGCTTGCCGTCCTTGCCGTTCATGGTACCGAAGCCCACAAATTCCAGGCTGCACTTATTCTTGTCGATGAGGCCGGTCTTATAGGCGCAGCGGAACACCCGCACGAAATGCAGCTCCTGCCGCTTGTCCACCACATAGATGATGCGGTCGGGGTCGAAGTCCGCCTTCCGCTGGACGATGGTGGCAAGGTCAGTGGTCTCGTACTGGGCGGCGCCGTCAGATTTCAGCACCATGCAGGGCGGCACTTCCCGCGTGTCACTCTCCTCCTGGACGTCCACCACCAGAGCGCCGTCGCTGATATAGGCGTGCCCATCTGCCTTCATCTGCTCCACCATGGGGGCGATGAGATCCTGACAGTCGCTCTCGCCCATCCAGATGTCAAAGTCCACGTCCAGCTTCTTGTAGTTCTCCTTCAGGTCGTTGACGGACACGTTCAGGATATGCTTCCACAGGGCACGATAGCCGGGGCGACCCTGCTGGAGTTCGTAGGTGGCCTGACGGGCTTCTTCCTTATAAGCGGCGTCCTCCTTGGAAACCTTAGAGGCGAAGGGATAGATCTCTTCCAGGTCAGTGATGGTGAAGGGGGGCTCCTCCGGATAGCCATCGGTGATGTTGGCGTCAAAGTAAGGCAGGTCGGGCTGGCGGCGCTTCAACTCCACAATGATGAGACCAATTAGGCAACCAGCTGGAGCTGCTGGGGATTCGGGAGCTGGACGCCCTCATCCTGACCCACTATGACAGCGACCACATCAATGGACTG
>JABLTM010057589.1_pt1 | contig 11592 bp, 1 predicted proteins | sample 7160121 | NCBI WGS metagenome assembly JABLTM01 (sample SAMN14651224, study PRJNA627086) | human gut metagenome | isolation source: feces | host: Homo sapiens | reverse complement strand
TGCAAATCAAATTAAACTTCAAATACAGCCAGATACATTATTAGATAATTCAAATAATACTAATAAGGCAACAGATTTATTAGTATATAATGCATTAATTGATACACGTAAAGAAGTAGAGGTAACAAGTAGCTTCTTAGGAAATACAAATATGCAAAGACAGAACATTGACAATGTAACATTTATGGATAATATACCTTCTACAGTATATGACAAATCAGCACAAGCATATGTTGATGATACAGCATGGGATGTTTCAGCAATGCAAGATAAATCAATATTGGCGTGGTATACAACAAATGCTAATGGAAGTGTAAAAGTTTATATTGGTAGTGATAATGAGATATTTGCAAACTATGATTCAAGTTATTTATTTGAATTTATAGGGCATGCGGATATTTGTACATCAACAGAGACTATTACAAATATAGGATTATTGAATGTTGGAAGTGTTGCAAAGATGAACTATATGTTTAGAGATTTAGGATTTGCATCAATGACAACATTAGACCTTGGAGATAATTTTGATACAAGTAATGTAACAGAGATGGCTTACATGTTTGCAGGAACTGGCTCAAGTTCAATGACAAAACTTGATTTAGGAGACAAATTTGACACAAGCAATGTAACAGATATGCAACATATGTTTGAGAGTACAGGTTGTACAAAGATGACAGGATTAGACTTAGGTACTAAATTTGATACAAGTAAAGTAACAAATATGGAAAGCATGTTCCAGGAAACAGGATACACAGCAATGACAAGTTTAGACTTAGGAACTAAATTTAATACAAGTAATGTAACTACTATGAAAGCAATGTTCAAAAATACAGGAAAAGCAGCTATGAAAACATTGAACTTAGGAGCAAATTTTGATACAAGTAAAGTAACAAATATGTTCGAAATGTTTTATAGAACTGGATATAACCAAATGTCTAGTCTAGACTTAGGAACTAAATTTAATACTATAAATGTTACAAATATGAGTTATATGTTCTTTGAAACTGGACCAGTCAAATTAAGTTCAATAAATTTAGGAACTGAGTTTGATACAAGAAATGTAACAGATATGTCACATATGTTCCATAATATTGGAAATAATGATACATTAAAGAACTTAGATTTAGGTGATAAATTCTATACAACGAGTGCAACTAATATGGATATGATGTTCTATGGAACTCGTTCATTAGAAAGTTTAGATTTAGGACCAGCATTCACAAGAATAGCAGATTCACACACAGACATGTTCACAAATACAGGTAAATCAGGAGCTATCACAATCCAAGCCTCAGAGCAAATCTACCTAGACAAAAACAACTTTAAACTAAACACAGATGCTACAGAATCAGCAATAGAATATTCAACAGGAACAATAAATCCAAAATACAGAACAGAATGGATAAAAGAAGCTTCAGCAATAAGCACAGCAAACAAAAATATAACAATCACATTAAGAGGTAGAACAAATGCAGAAGCAGGAGTTGACTTTACAAGCAATGTAGAAAGTTCACTAACAGCAGACAATGTACATGTATACATTGATGGCGAAGAGGTAACGGACATTACGAAACAAGTTGCAGAAGCAACAAATACAACAAATGCAGTAACAAAAGCAAATGATGTATTACAAGTAATAACACTATCAGATTTAGAAGAAGCATTAAGACAACAAGGCAAAAACTATAAAGAATGGAGTGGTAACATTTCATTAAAAATAGACAAAAAGACATTAACAGATGCAACATATAAAAACCAAAACTTACAAGCAATAGACACAACAGGAGAAATGGTAGACATAGTAATAAAAGAAACTACAGAAATCGACAAAAACACAAATGGAACAATGTTCACAGATTACATTAAACCAGAATTTACATACGAATATTCAGATACAACAATAGATTATGACAAAAAGAATGTAACAGTAATATTTGATGTAACAGATAAATACTTCAAACAATCAACAGTATCACTAGACAATACAACAATCAAAGTTGATGGAGTGGTTCCAGATTGGACAAAAGTAACAAGAACATTTGGCAAAAAGACATTAGATGCTGATAAAACAGAAGGAAATATCATATATAAAGCAAATGGAGATATTTACACAACAGTAAATGGAGTAGAGCAAAAAATAGGAGAAAGATATGAACTTAAACTAGATGGTTTAGAAACTCAAAATGGTGAGGGCTATAGTGGTAATGTAACTTTAGCCTTCCCTGAAGGGTTAATAACAGATAAATCTGGAAACAAGAGTCCAAATACAACAATAACAGTTGGTGTAGATGACCCAGCAAATCATCCAGAACACAAAGATCCAGTAGTAGTCGATGTAGTAAATCCATTATGGAGCTATGGCACAAGTTCAATAAACAGAGTAAGAGATGGTGCAGAAGCTGACACAGTAGATGTTACAATAATCGGTAGTGATAAATACTACAACACAAATACATTAACAACAGACAAAATTAAAGTATATGTAGATGATACGTTAGAAAGTTCAATAACAAAGAATTTAACACCAATAACAGATACAGCTACATTAAAACAATTAGCTACAAAACAAGGTTTAGCTGATGTAGATAATCTAAAACTTGTAGGTTATAAATTAACATTAGGAAATTTTGAAACAATAAATGGAGTTACAAAAGTTGTAATAGATGCAGGAACAATTCAAGATAATAGTGGAAACAAAAACTTAGAAACAACAATTCCAGTAGGAAATCCAGAATGGGTAGAAGCTGGTGATAGTAACACAAATCAAAAATATCCAGCATTTAGAGATAGCATAGTAGACTTCATTAAGCCGGTAATCAAATACACATATTCAGCAGTAGAAGGAGAAACAAATCCAACAATTGATTACGAAGCTAAAACATTGACAGTTAAATTTACTGTAACAGATAAATATATTAGACAAGATTCAATAATGAATGCAGATGGAACACTAAATGCAAATAATATAAGAATCAAAGTTGCAGGAACAGATTTAACAGAACAATTACACACAACAGTTACATCAAAAGCATTAGCAGATGGAACTGGAACAGAATACACATTTGTAGTTTCAAACTTTGAATTAGTATATAACGAAGCTGAAAAATATCAAGATTACAGTGGTGCAGTAGATTTTGTATTCTCTGCAGACAAAGTAGATGATACATCTGGAAACAAAAATAATGCAACAACAATTACATTAGATTATGATGATGGTGATGATACAGACAATCCAGTAATAGTCGATGTAATAGATCCATTAATAGAAAAAACAGATGATAATCTAAGTAAATTGAATGCAAGCAATTCAATTAACAGAGATATAGCAAACGAAACTGGTACTGTATCATTAAGAATTCAAGCTACAGATAAATACTTAGACAAAGGAACTCTACAAGATGCAGCAAATGTTGCTAAGATGAAAGTTAAAGTTGTAAAACCTGACGGAGAAACAGTATATCCAGATACAATAACAAAACAGGTTTCTCAAATAAGCAAACAAGCAACATCAGTTACATATCAAATAACCTTAGGAAACTTTGGTGAAAATGAAGGTGTAACAAGCATAATTATTCCAGAAGGAGTAATTGTAGATAAATATGGAAATACAAATAAAGAAACTGAAGTTTTAGTAGGAAATACAACATGGGTTGAAGCAGGAGATACTAAAGGCGAATATACAGCATTTAAGAATAGTGTAGTAGACTTTACAAGACCTACTTGGGAATACTCTACAAGTAGTATTACAAGAAATAGAGATGCCCAGACAGGAACTGTAACAGTTAAGATACTTGGACGTGATAAATATTACCTAAAAGATACATTAACAGCAGACAATATATTAGTATATGTAGACAATAGTAAAAATCCAAGCAAACCAATAACAACAATAACTAAAACATTAACAAAAATAACAAATACTGCAGAATTAGATGGTGCTGACACAGGATACACATTAACATTAGGAAATTTCGGTACATATGATGGAGCAGTAAAAATCTCAATTGCAGATAATACAATTAGAGATACTTCTGGAAACGGAAATAAAATAACAGAGATTTCTGTGGGAAATCCAAATTGGGTTGAAACTGACGTTGGCGATAATGCTGAAAATCCAAAATATACAGCATTTAGAAACAACATAGTAGACTTTATAAAACCAATAATTACTTATAAATATGCTGAAGGAGCTAATCCAGTAATAGACCAAGAAAATAAACAAGTAAGTATAACATTTGATGTAACAGATACAAACTTCTTAGAAAGTGACATATTATCTGCTGATGATATACAACAAATACTTGTTGATGATTATGATGTAACAGATACTATAACTAAAAAATTAACAAAAGCTGATATCACAGATGGTTCTGGAAATGGAATTAGATATACATTAACATTGTCTAACTTCGAAGCTAATAAAAATCTAGAAAACGAAATATTCAGAAGACATAGTGGTAAAATAGAATTTGTAATTGGAGCAGGAAAAGTAAAAGATACATCAGGAAATACGAACATTGAAACAAAAATAATAGTTGATAATGACAATGGTGATGACGCAAATAACTATATAAGAGTAGACTTTATTAAACCAAAATTATTCTATAAAGAGAAATTTATAAGTTATGCTAAGAGATATGCAACAGTAACAATTTCTGGTACTGATAGATACTATGATTTTAATACTAAGTTAACAGCAAATGATATTACTATTTACGAGCTAAATGGAAATGGACAATATGTACAAAGAACAGATCTACCAATTACAGTAACACCTGTTAAAACACAATATGGATATGATTTTGTTGTTAGATTAGATGAATTTGAAGAAGAATTTAAGCAACTTAAAATTAGTATTCCAGCTGAAAAGATTGGAGACTTAGACGGACATACAAATGATGCAACAGACATATTAGTAGATTTAGACAATAAAAAACCAGTTTGGAAATATATGAGTACAGATACTTCTCAATTCGAATCTGATGGAAAAATTAGTTTTAATGTTAAAGGACAAGATACATTCTTAGATTTAACAAAGAGTAATCTAGAATCATCAAATATTAAAATTTTAAGAGATGGTACTGATGTTACAAATACAGATAATATAACAGTTGATTATCTAAGTTCTGATGAAACTGAAATTTCTAAATCTTACAAGATTGATGTTTCAGGCTTAACAGAAATTGGAACATATTCATTAGTATTAGAAAAAGAAACTTTAGTTGATGAATTTAATAATAAGAGTGCAACAACTACAATAAGCTTCTCTAAATCTGCAATTAGCAGTAACACTGATAATTATACAAATGTTACATATCATGCAACACCTGATTTTGAACAAACACATCAAGCTTATGTTCATGAGTTAATGAGTGTAAACACAACAGGTACAAATGCAGAAAGCACAACATATAGAGCAAGCTCAATTGGAGAGATTTATAATAATGGAAATAACACATTATTTGCAGAACCATTTAAATATGAGGGTGGAAAACAATCAGCATATAGCTTTAAAGGTTGGGCAGTAGCTAATGAGAAAGGATTCTCAGCAGATAATGCTAAAGTTTATGGATTATATGAAGATATTCCAAATACAGTAACACATCTAAATGCTGTATGGCAAGAGGCAACTGTAATCTTCGTATCTAAATCTGGTAATAACTCAAATGATGGTCAATCTCCTACAACACCAGTTAAAGACTTAAGCACAGCATACAGTAAATTAAATACTAATGGTACAGATGCAACTAACATAATTGTAATTATGGATAAAGTTGAATGGAACAGTAGTGATACATTAACTGGAAATGCTACAATTACAAGTTTATATGCAGGTGTTGATTATAGAAATGATGGAGCAGAATTACAAATTTCTTCTAATATGAATGTTAGTGGAGATATAATCTTTGATAATATTAAATTGTATTCATCTTCTACAACAGTTAGTGATGGTAGTGATTACTTAGCTGCAGGAAATTATTCAAATGTATTAGTTACAAATTATGGTGATGTAATCCTTGGAAGAGGAGTTTCTACACCAGATGATAAATATACTTTTGGAGCTATAGTTGGTGGAAACTATAAAGAAGAGACTACAAAAAAGACAATCGGTCTTCATACTGTTATAGTAGAAGCTGGTAAGTATAACAATATTATCGTTGGAAGTAGTTTAAATACACCATCTACTTCAAGAAAATATGTTACACATCAAGTTATAATTGGTACTATGAAAGAAGCTGCAATTTCTAGAAACAGCAAAGTAACAATTACGGGTTACCTATCAATGGGTGAACTAGAAGACAGATGTTATCCATATAATCGTGATGGTTCACAAGATACTACTTTAGGTTATACAAGATATTATGCAATTACTAAGATGTACAGTGGTACATTTACTGGTGAGCATAAATTTACTAAAGCATCTGAAGATGCAAGTATTTACTTAAGATCAATTAATGGATTTGATGATGGTAAAGTTCAACTTGATATGTTTGGTGGAGATGTTACAGGAAATATCTATGGTGGTGCTAGAATGGCAACAACTAAAGATAAGAATGATGCAAATCAACCAGATGCTAATATATTGAACTTCTATGGTGGTCAAATTACAGGTAATATATTTGGTCATGGTGATAATGATGCATCAGCAGGAAATTCAGTAATAACTCTTCAAGGTTGTGTTGGAATTACAGGAAATGTTTTCGGTGGTTCAAATGCTACTACAGTTGCTTCTGGTAAAGTAACAGGTAATACTAACATTACAGTTAATAGTGCAATAACAATAGATGGAAATATCTATGGTGGAAGCAATGGAGTAATAAATGGTATAACAGTAAATGTTAATACTGGTTTAATTACAGGTAATACAAATATCACTTTAAATGTCGGATTAGTTAAAGGAGATATATTCGGTGGAGGTTATAATTGTGGTGCTACAGGTACAGCAAATATCAATATGAATAATGGACAAGTTACAGGAAGCATATATGGTGGAGCTTACCAAAACCAAGTTCAAACTGAAACAAATGTAAATATCTTCGGTGGAACTGTAAACGATGTTTATGGTGGAACTGTATTAACAACAGCATTCCAATTAAATGCTGATAATTCAAGTCAAAATACTAATATAGTAATAGGAAACAAAGATTTAAATACAACACCAACAGTTAATGGCTCTATATATGGTAGTGGTAAATATGATAGAGTAGGAACAGCGGAAATTAGATTGGTTAAATGTGCTACAACACCTACAGTTTATGGCGGTTCAGATAGTGCAGGTATGACTACTGCTACTAATATTTACTTAAATGATATGACTGCTAGTACAATATATGGTGGTTCAAATACTGATGGAACAATGACAACTGCTAATATTTACTTACAATCTGGTACAGTTACAGATGTTTATGGTGGTGGTTATGGTGGTACAACTACAACTGCTAATGTAAACTTAGAAGGAACTGCAATAGTTACAAGTATATTTGGTGGTTCAAATGCACAAGGAAGTGTTCAAACTTCTAATGTAGAATTAAAATCTGGAAATCTAACTAATGTTTATGGTGGTGGTAATTCAGCTTCAGTTGGAACAGCTAATGTTACATTAGATGGAATTACAATTGGTTCAATACATGGTGGTTCTAAAAATGCAGGAATGACTACAAATACAAATGTTGTATTAAATAGTGGAACAGTAAATAGTGTTTATGGTGCTGGTTATAATATTGGCGCAACAAATACTAAAGTAGCTCAAAATGGTGCAACAGTAACTAATATTTATGGTGGAAGTGAAGGAAATAATTCTTCAGAGACTACAAATTCTACTGTTAATATTAATAGTGCAACAGCTGAAAATGTTTATGGTGGAAATGCAGGTAAAGGTACTGTAAAATATGCAACTATAAATATTACAGGAGCATCTACAATAACTGGAAAACTATATGGTGGAGGATATCAATCTGATATTGGTAAAACAGGTTCAACAAGTTCTGCAGGTTCTGCAACAATTAATATTGCAGGAGGAACTATTAACAATGATGTTGTTGGTGGTTCAGAAAATGGAACAGTATATGGAACTACAAATATTAACATTGGTAAAGATGCAATAACAGATAATACACTAACAGCTGGAAATATCTCTATTGGAGGTAATATCTATGGTGCTGGTGATTCAACAAGTACAAATTACTCTACTAATACTGTACAAGGAGAAACACATATTACATTAGATAATGGAACAGATTCTCCAATATCATTTACTGGAAATATTTTTGGAGCTGGAAAAGGAACAAATTATGCTTCAACAGGTTCAAAAGATAATTCAACAGTTATGATAAAAGACTTTGGAAGTTCATCAGGTTCTTATAAGATGACATCTATTCAAAGAACAGGTAAAGTATCTATTCAAAATTCATATTTAGAATTAACAGGTGCTCAAGATGAATACAATTACTACAAGAAAACAAGTTATACTTTAAATAGAATTACAAATGGTTTAGCTTTAATTGATAATTCAACATTATATACTCAAAAAGGATTCAACATGGTTGGAGGATTCGAGAGTTTAGTAACTATAGATGGTTCAACTACAAAAGCTACGGCAACTATTGCTGATGGCAAAGTTACAAAAAATGTTGATAATAGATTATATACTTATGAAGGTGTAAACTTAATCTTTGCAAAACAAGAAGGCGAATTGGCCGATATGTCTAACCAAGATATTTGGGGAAATGTAAGCGGTATGGCATTCTTCGGAATGTACAGAAAAAATCGTTCTACAGGAACTAAAGAGTATGATATATATGCACCAAATTATTCTGGAGCAGCTACAACTAACATGTTTGCAAATGGTACTTATATAGAAGGAAGACATAAATCAAAACATGATATTACAGTTGATGGATTCTATACAAATGTTGTTACTGGTTCAAGTGCAGTACCTCAAGTTATAGATGTTACAGACCATGGAACATATTATGATTGGATTATAGGAGCTGATATAGTAAATTACAATACATCATTAATTGCATCAACATATTCAACATATTCAATGGCAGACTTAGAACTTAACTTTAAACAATTTGTTGATAGTGTTTCTTACAATGAGACAACATTTACAGTTGATAGAGTAAGTACAAACGCATTTGATACAGGTACAAATTTAATAGATAAATTATCTGTACCAACATATAGCGAAAATGCTAATAATACTTTTGCATTAACAATGCAAACATCTAAATCTGGATGGATGAAATCTGGAACTACAAATATTTATACAAATTCTGATGGTTCATTTGATGGAGACACAGTTTATAGAACTGATAATTCTTCTGACCCAGGCTCAATAATCTTTAAGTTATTCAATTCAGTTAATGTTTCTGAGACTAAAGATTTAGGAAATATAAATATTGTATTAACAGGAAAAGCTAGAACAGGTGAAGATGCAAGTGTTGGAAATACATTTAAAGTTGTTATAGCAGTTAATATTCAATCTCTATACGAAGATTTGAATAAAACTAATAGTGCAAGCTATATTCCAAGATTTACAGATAGTACAAATACAGAGTTAAATTACACAACAGATAGTTCTGTAAATATGACATATGTATTATACAAAGCTGGACTTGGAGCACAATCAAATATTTATGCATCAGGTGATTACAGAGTATTATCAACATCTACACCATTACCTACAGGAACAAATATTACTGTAAGAGATTATGGTCAAGGTGATAATGTAAATAAAGTTTACCATTATCAAGTTGCTAGTGATACAGATTATGATGCAACAGATAATGCTTCTGGAAGTACAAGATATTTGTACAAATTATCTAAGTTCGTAGATATGGGTGGAACAAGCACAAGTAGTAAGTATTCAAATGATAATAGCAAATATTATCATACAGATTCAAGCGGAAGCGGATATGTATTAGAAAAATATGATGTTTCAATAGACTTCAGTAATTCTAATTTAAATACTGAAAAATTAGCTGAACAAACATATCTAGAATTAAGAAATTCATCAGGTGCAAGAAAATACAACAATGGTGATGAAGACAGAAAATATAACTTATATAATAAAAATGCAATAATGTCAGAATCAGTTGTTACAGATGATGGTAAAACATCATATTCAGTATTTGAAGACTTATCAATTCCATTTACATTTGATGGTTCTGTAATAGAACAAAATGCAACAGATGGTTCAAATATTAGAGATACAAAATATTATAACAAGAAGATTGGTATGGCAGTAGAAATTGTACATGAAAGTGGAGAGAGAGTAAAAGCTCCAGAATTACAAAATCTAAAACTTATAGATATGGCTGATTCATCAGTTTACTCTGCAGGAATAGATGGAGTAATAAGAATTCCACTTGCAGACGGATTATCTAGTATACATGATAAGTACACATTAACACTAAGTCAAAACAATGTACCAGCTGGACAATACAAAGCTAAAATATATTTCTTCGCATCAAATGATGGAAGCTACTATAATGGCGAAGTATTACAAGAAAAAGAAATAAATATAACATTTATTAATAAAAATGTAAGTGTGGCTGGATTAGGAATAGACTCAGAACAAGGCAACACAATAGTAAATAAGGAAACTAAATTGAATCTAAATGGAGGAAAAGGAATTGACTATACAGTTAAAGTTGGAGAACCTTCAGAAGAAACAAATATAAGAGTTGAATTATATAAACGTGATGCTACTTATACAACTGCAGAAGACGGAACAAATAGTTATAATGGAATACATTATACTCAAGTAGATTTAAAAGATTATTTACAAAACATAAAAGGAACTGATTGGAAAACTCCAGAAGAATATACAGGTCAAGATTTAGTAACTGCAGAAGGAAGCAAAGAATATATCATTATGGATAAAAAATCACATTCAGCATCAGATGATGGAGAAAACATAGAAACAATAGATTTTGCAAATGCTATAAAAGACGGTATAACTACAGGAGAATACAAGATAGTATTTAAGGCATATTATAATAACACATTAGTACAAACATTGAAGAAAACATTTATAGTTACGCCTTAATGGAACCGATGAGAACCGGTCCCAACGGTACCATATTTTTGGTACCGCAAAGAACCGGTCCCAACGGTACCACCAACGGTACCAGAAAGGATTAATTAACTAATGAATAAAACAAAAAGACATAGAAAATTAAATAAATTTAAAATTCCTATAGTAATATTTATTTTAATTATAATAGTGACATTATCAGTTTTTGGAAGATATGTTTATAATGGAATAAGAGAAGCTTATTTTACTTCAAGAAAGTTTTATTTTACCAGTAATTTATTGACACTTAACAATCCAACATATCAATATGAGGATTGGGGAGGTGTTGATACATATAATATAAGCTTTGATTTATATAGTTATGCTAATACTTTAAGCAGAATGGAGTATGATTTGGATTATTCAGTTTCTTGCGAAACTCCTGATGCTGATAAAGTAACTCTACGGTATTAATGCAGCTGATGGACTTACTTCTACAACTGGAGTTATATATGCTAAAACAGGAGATGTTGTAAATAATCTTTTAAATCTACTTGAGTATAATGTAT